>ERZ761602.459-NODE-459-length-89444-cov-8.948987_pt1 | contig 89444 bp, 80 predicted proteins | sample MGYA00512165_ERZ761602 | MGnify/ENA primary metagenome ERZ761602 (study PRJEB28899, sample SAMN02445085) | bioreactor sludge metagenome | biome: EBPR sludge; isolation source: Thorneside wastewater treatment plant | place: Australia: Brisbane, Thorneside Wastewater...
TGAAAGCGGATGCCGATGGACTCAGCCAGCTGTTGCTGGGTGAGGCCCAGAAGCCGGCGACGGCGGCGAAGCCGCTTGCCGACATGGAGGTCAGTGGCGTTAGCCATGTGATGCGCCTTTGTTCGCGGCGGCTCCCCCATGGGCCCGCCTCTTGTTGCAAAAGGCGAACAGCAGGATGCGTGCCACACGCGATGCGGGCGAAACGCGCGTTCAAAGATGGCGAATGCGTTCAGAACGCATCAGCGCGCGCGAAACTGTGCCGTAATGACCCGTGACTCGGTTAATGGCGCCGCGTCCGATAACGGCCAGCGCTTTTCGGCGGTTTATGGCGTGATGGGCGTGAAGGAGAAATCGATGACGATACGTTTTCGCGGCATTCCAACCGATCGCTTTGAACGATTGCGCTTGGGCGGCCTTGATGCAAACGGGCAAGCGCCGATCGCGATGAAAGCGGAGGGCGGGGCCAATCCTTGTCGCCACTGCCTTGGGCTTATCGCCGATGGCGAAACCAAGCTGGTCCTTTCTTATCGTCCCTTTGACGAACCACAGCCCTATGCGGAGACTGGCCCCATCTTCCTGCATCAGACTGCATGCGCGCACTACGATGATGAACAGGTGCCGCCGTGGTTTCATTTTCTCGATCCCGCCGCGATACGCGGATACGGGGCGGACAATTGGATACGCTACGAAACGGGCCGCATTGTTCGCGGGATCGAATTGGCGGAAGCGGTGAATTCGATCTTTGCCGACGCGGCTATCGCCTACGTCCATATCCGCTCCAAGTTCGGCTGCTTTCAGTGTCGCGTGGAGCGAGCGTGACTCAGGCGATCTCGCGCGCCTTCGCCGCGCGTTTGCGCTCGTTCGGGTCGAGGTACTGCTTGCGGATGCGGATGGCTGCGGGCGTCACTTCGACCAGTTCGTCGTCCTCGATCCACGCCATGGCTTGTTCGAGCGTCAGGCGGCGCGGCGGCGTGAGCCGGATCGATTCATCCTTGCCAGACGCGCGCACGTTGGTGAGCTTCTTGCCCTTGAGCGGGTTAACGTCGAGGTCTTCGCCGCGGCTGTTTTCGCCGATGATCATGCCTTCATACACGTCTTCGCCGTCAGCGATGAACATGCTGCCGCGCTCCTCCAAGTTCCACAGCGCGTACGCGGTCGACTGGCCCTTGTCGTTGGAGATAAGCGCGCCGTTGCGTCGGCCCGGAATGTCGCCTTTCCACGGCGCCCAGGCATGGAACAGCCGGTTCATCACGCCGGAACCGCGCGTGTCGGTGAGGAACTCGCCATGGTACCCCACCATGCCGCGCGAAGGCGCATGCATGACAAGGCGGGTCTTGCCGCCGCCCGATGGGCGCATGTCCTGGAGTTCGGCCTTGCGGATGCTCATCTTCTCGATGACGACGCCCGTGTATTCGTCGTCGACATCGATCACGACTTCCTCGACCGGTTCCAGCGTCTGGCCGTTTTCCTGGCGCGTCAGTACTTTCGGGCGCGAGATCGAAAGCTCGAAACCTTCGCGGCGCATGGTTTCGACAAGCACGCCAAGCTGGAGTTCGCCCCGTCCAGCGACTTCGAACGCATCCTTGTTTTCGGTTTCGGTGACGCGAATGGCGACGTTCGATTCCGCTTCCGCCAGAAGCCGCCCGCGTATGACGCGGCTTTGTACTTTGTCTCCGGCGCGCCCGGCCAGAGGAGAGTCATTGATGGAGATCGTGATCGCCAAGGTCGGCGGATCAATGGGCGGCGCGTTGAGCGGCGCTGCAAGGTCGATAGCGCCAATCGTGTCAGCGACGGTCGTCTCGACAAGACCCGCGATCGCGATGATGTCGCCAGCCTCTGCGCTGTCCACGGGAACGCGCTTCAGGCCGCGAAACGAGAGCAGCTTGGTCAGGCGCCCGCGTTCGATTTCGGTGCCGTCGCGGCGCAGCGACTTCACGGTGTCGCCAACCTTAACGCGCCCGGCCTCGACGCGTCCCGTCAGCACGCGGCCGAGGAAGGCGTCGGAGTCCAGCATCGTGACGATCAGCGCGAAGGGCTCATCCTTGCGGACGATGGGCGCTGGTTCGGGCACATGACGCACGATCAACTCGAAAAGCGGCGTGAGGTCCTTGTTGGCCTCGCTCATGTCGGCCTTCGCCCAGCCTTCCTTTCCGGAGGCGTAGAGGATGGGGAAGTCGGCTTGCTCGTCGCTGGCGCCGAGGGCGAGGAAAAGCTCGAAGATTTCGTTGAGCGCTTTGTCGGGCTCGGCGCTCGGGCGATCGACCTTGTTGAGCACCACCATCGGCCGAAGGCCGCGCGCCAGCGCCTTGGAGAGCACGAACTTGGTTTGCGGCATCACGCCTTCGCTGGCGTCGACCAAGAGCACGCAGCCGTCGACCATGCCCAGGATGCGCTCGACCTCGCCGCCGAAATCCGCGTGACCGGGCGTGTCGACGATGTTGAGGCGGTAGTCTTCCCCATCCTTGCTCCACACGATCGACGTGCACTTGGCGAGGATGGTGATGCCGCGCTCGCGTTCTTGATCGTTGGAGTCCATCGCCCGTTCTTGGCGGGCTTCGTTGGCGCGAAAGGCGCCGCCTTGCGCCAGCAATTGGTCGACCAGGGTGGTTTTGCCGTGGTCGACGTGAGCGATGATCGCCAGGTTGCGCAGGCGTTGGGTCATGGGGCTTCGGGAACTTTCAGAGAAGGGCGCGCCGGGTTCTGCCCGCAGGCGGGCGTGGAGACAACGTTGCAATCTGGCAAAACGACATGAAGACTCATGCAAATTTGCATGTGTGCAGCGCAATATCAACTAGACGCTGGCAAAAATACTGAAAAAACAACATTGTATTAAAAGTTACAGAAACGCAAAGCGCGATCGCTCTTGCGTTATGCTGCGCTGCAAACTAAGTTTCAACCGCTGCGGCGTTTCGCGACGCCGCACCCGCCCTATCGGGCGTTTCCTCCCTATTGACCTTCGCCGCGGGGCCCCAAGCCCCGCGGCTTTCTTTTGCCCGAACGGCTGCCCCAGTTCGGCCCCTCGACCTGGTGTAAGCGCAGAGCCATGAAGCACCTTGCAGCAGCCTATATCACCGGAGCGGGCGTCTTCCTTCCCGGCCTTCCGGTTGGCAATGACAGGATCGAGGACCATCTCGGCCGCATCGGCGGCAAGGGCTCGCTTTTCGGCAAGAAGGCGCTGCGTTGGAACGGCGTCGAGAGCCGCCACTACGCCATGGCGCCGGACGGAACCGTTTCGCACACCAACGCCCGGATGTGCGCACTGGCGGTCGAACAAGCGCTGGAGCGCGCCGGCCTTGGCGTCGGCGAACTCGGCATGCTGGCGGCGGCCACCACCCAGGGAGATTACTTCGTTCCCGGCCACGCGGCCGCTGTACACGCGGACCTTGGCGGGCCGCCCCTGGAAATCGCGAGCTTTCAATCCGTTTGCGGATCGTCGCTGATGGCGGCGAAGGCGGCGTGGAATGCGGTGCGCACAGGCGATCACAGGGTCGCCGCAGCGTGCGCGGGTGAGTTTTCGTCGCGCTGGTTTCGGCCGGAGTTCTACGAGGGCACCGCGCTCGTTGATGAAAAACACCGCTTGCGTCCCGAGGCGGATTTTCTGCGGTTCACGCTTTCCGATGGCGCCGGCGCGATCGTTGTCGAGGACAAACCTCGCCCAGGCGCGCTGCGCATCGACTTCATTGACATCGTTTCGCTTGCCAACCGCTTCGATCCCTGCATGTGGGCTGGAGCGCCGATCGAAACCCGCGCCGACATGACCACGAGCTGGGCGCACATCGGCCCACGCGCCGCGCATGAAGCCGGCGCGATCGCGCTGCTGCAAGATTTCGAGTTGTTGAAGCGGGTGATCCGCGCCTGGATCGGCGTCTACCTGCAAAAAGTCGACGAAGGCCGCGTCGTTCCCGCGGAGATCGATCACTGTCTCGTGCATTACTCGGCAAAATCGCTGCGGGCGGAGATTGTCTCGCTCTTGCAGGATACCGCGGGCATGGTGCCGGAGGAGAAGTGGTTCTCCGTATTGCGCGAGAAGGGCAATGTCGGATCGGCCTCGATTTGGTTGATGCTGGAGGCGCTGATGCAGAGCGGGCGGGTGAAGAGCGGAGAGAAGGTTTTCTGCGTCGTGCCCGAGAGCGGCCGCGCGCTGGTCGGCTTCATGATGTTGGAGGCGGTATGAGCGACGCTGTCGCCGATGTGCTGCGCAAACTCACGGTAGTGTTCACCGCGTTCGAGGGCCGGCTTGAGCAAACGCCGCTTATCCGCAAGCTCACGCGGGGCCGATTTGAGTTAGCGGATTATCAGGCGTTTCTCATTCAGCTGCGTCAGCAGGTGAAAGATGGCGCTTTGTGGATGTCGCGCGCGGCCTCCAACATCGATGAGTCGCATCTTGAGTTGCGGTCGTCGCTCATGCGTCATGCCGTCACCGAGCATCGCGATTTCCGGTTGCTCGAGGCGGATTACGTTGCAACCGGCGGCGCTGTCGAGACGATCCGCGCGGGGGAGAAGAACGTGGGCTCGGAAGCTTTGTCCGCGTGGATGTTCCATGAGGCCAGCAAACCCAATCCCTTCGGGCTTCTGGGCGCGATGTGGATCATCGAGGGACTGGGTTCGATCAAGGCGCAAGAGTGGGGCCGCAAGGTCAAGGAAACGCTCGTCCTCGCCGACGACGCGGTGCGCTTCCTCTTGTATCACGGCGAGAACGACGCTCAACACATTGAGGAGTTCAAGACGATGCTGGCGATGGTGTTGCCGGACGAGCGGACGGCGCGGCGCATCGTGCGCACCGCCGAGGTGACGGCGCGCCTCTATGCGTTGCAGATCGAGGAGATCGTGGCGTGACGCTCGCAACGCTCGACCCCGCGCGCTACGATCCCAAGGACCCAGATCCTTGGCTCGCGCTCGCGCTCGATCAGAGTCTGCCGATCGATCAAGAGGCGAAAGCGGCGCTGCTGCGCGGCTCCGCGTCGTGGTCGCGGCGCTGGATGTTCAACATCATCCGGCCGTTCGTGTTCATCTGGTTTTTGCTGGTGAAGATCCTGCGCGGAATTTCACCGCACTTTCCTAACCTCAACGGATTTTTGCATAGAACCATCTACTGGGGGCTCAGCGCGTTTGGCTCGCAGGATGCGAATTTTCTTATTCTACGCCATTTCCATATCGGCACGGAGCTCCTGGCTTTCATCAAGGCCAACGCCGGTCCGGTGACGATTGAAACCGTGCCGCTGCGGCCGCGCTCGTTGAAGGAGCTGGAAGACAACGTCTTCCTGCAGCACGATCTCAATATCTTCAATTTCATCATCCAGCTGAACCAGAGCTTGCGCGCGCAAGGGCGCGATCTCACGCCGGTGGCGCGGCCGGACTTCTCGATGATCACAGACGGTCCGTTCGACATCCCGCCGACTCGGAAGCGATGGCTGAACTTCGTCGACATTCAAACGGCGGTGGAGGTGTACACGCCGCTCTACGCGTTGCTTCTGCCGCGCGCCGACTTCATCCGCGCCTCGAATTCGCTGCAACTCGACGAGCCGGTGGCGATCTATATCGGCAAAATTCTTGGCACCGACTATCACCTCTCCTTCATCAAGAACGGTCATCCGATGGTGCCGCTGTCCACGCTGCAGGCGGGTTTTCGCTTGATGATGCACGGGCTCGATTGCGAAGCGCTGCACGGCTGGTTGCGGCTGCTCAAACGTCGGCAAGCGCAAGGTTTGCCGCTCGATCCGCGCAATCCTACAGCGGCGGCGTGAGCCAGTAGCGCCAATTCCTGCATGCGCCGCAGGAAAAACTTTCGCCGCGATCGGCGGCCAGGCGCGCGAGCGGTCCCTTTGGGCCGCACCAGGGAGGGCGCCATCCGCGCCACGGGCGCGCCAAGCCTTGCGCCATCAGCAGTTCTCCGAGGTCGACGCCATCGACAAAAACGTAGGCGACGAAGCGCTTGTAGCGATCCCGTCGCCATGTGCGCCGAACTGACACTAGTTTGGCGCGCCTCACCGAGCCGATGGCGAAGCGCTTCGCCCGCTCGCCCACTGTTCGCTCATGATAGCACATGGCGAAATCGCCGGTCTCGGGAGCGTCGATGTTGGCAAGACGATAAACCCGGTTAGTCGCGCGATCCTCGATCGTATCGCCATCGCAAACCCAGGGCGCCGTCATTGGCTCAGGGTCCGCGACGCCTATGCGGTCGACGATGGCGCGAAGCGTACGCAACCCAACGCGGCGCACGCGGCGGCTGATCAGCACGAGCGCGACAATCGCCGCGGCGCTGTAAGCAAGCGGGGCGGCGACGTGACTCGGGAGGTGATCAAAGAAGGGCGCGGCTAGGCCGGCGCACAACAGAAGCAGGAAGACGGCCACGCCCAACCACGCGTCCCAAAGCGCGACGCGCGACCTGCCTTCGTCTGCTTTCGGCGGATCAGACCTCATGGGGCTGATCAGGCTAACGCGGCGTCCTTAAGAACATTGGCGCCGAGCAAGGTTAAGATGCGAGATTAAGCCAAGCTCTTGTGCAACATCGCCGCGCTGAGCGCTTCCGCCAGCCGCGCCATGTCGGCGCGCACGCGCGCATAGCCTCGGGTGCGCTCCAGCGTGCGTTCGTCGATGTAGAGGCCGCGATTGATTTCGATCTGCAACGCGTGAACGCCAAGGCTGGGACGGCCGTAAATCTGCGTCGTGTGGCCGCCTGCGAACGGCGTGTTGCGCGCCACGCGATAGCCCAGGCGCCGCAAGGTGGCTTCCGCCAGCGCGGTCACCGAGGGGTGGCAGGCCGCGCCGTAGCGGTCGCCCAACACGACATCCGGCGCGTGCGCGCCGCGCGCGCTCGACGGCATCGAGTGGCAATCGAGCAGAACGGCGCAGCCGAACGCCGTGCGGATGTCGTCGACCAGCGCGTTCAAACGCGCATGATAGGGGCGATGAACCTGCGCGATCCGGCGTTCGGCTTCGTGCAGGGAGAGCTTGCGCCGGTAGATGTTTTGTCCGTCGCCGCTGACGCGCGGGATGGCGCCGAGGCCCGCCTGCACGCGCGGCGAAGTCGTATGCGGGCTCGGCGGCGGCCTGTCCTCGAACATGTCGGGGTCGAGCTCGGCGGGGTCGCGGTTGAGATCGACATAGGCGCGCGCGACCGAGGCCGAAAGCACGGAGGCGCCGTGCGCCGCCGCGCCGGCGAACAGCTCGTCCACGTAGGCGTCTTCCGATCGGCGCAGGCTGATGAGGGCGACGCGCGCATCGGCCAGCAAGTCTGGCGGGTAGCGGCGCCCGCTATGGGGGGAGGCGAAGATCAGCGGCGCCGTGCGGTGGAGCGGCTCGATCAATGCGAACACCGGTTCCGCCGCTGGCGCAGAATCGTACCCGGCGCCGACATCGGCCAGGGCTGCGCGCGATCCGTGCGGGTACGGGTCCATCGCCGGCATTGTTCGCCGCGCGCGCCGTGGGCGTCAATGTTTCGCCGCCTATTAGGAGGACGTTAAGGTCTGCCGCCCGTGCTTCAGCCAGTCTTTACCAGCGTCATGCTAGAGGCTACCGCTTGGTTTGAAGGGGCGGGACACTGGAGTTGCCGATGGCGCGCATCCTGCTGGCGGAAGACGACGACTCGCTCAGGAACTTCCTGACGACGAGCCTGAGCCGTGCCGGCCACGATGTCGCCGCCTATGGCGACGGCGACTCGGCCTGGGAAGCGCTGGAGCATTCCAGCTTCGACCTGCTGCTGACCGACATTGTCATGCCCGGGCTGGACGGGATCGAGTTGGCGCGCCGGGCCTCCGAGGCCGATCCCGCTATGAAGATCGTATTCATTACCGGCTTCGCGGCGGTGGCTTTGTCGGCGCAGAGCCAAGCGCCCAAAGACGCCAAGGTGTTATCCAAGCCGTTCCACTTGAAGGATCTCGTGGTGGAGATCGAGCGGGTGATCGCGGCGGCTTGAGGGGAGGGGCGGGGTTTCCAACCCAGACTCCAAATCCCGAAGCGCCAGCGCTTGCGGCGGCGGCGGTAGGCGGTCTATACCGCCCCACCCAAACGGTTCGGGCGCGTAGCTCAGCGGGAGAGCACTACGTTGACATCGTAGGGGTCACAGGTTCGATCCCTGTCGCGCCCACCATTGCGAACATTGACAATGCACAATTCCCTTCGCCCACCCTTCGGCCGAAGGAGCCGCGAGGCGCGTTTTCCGACCTGCGCTTTTTCGCGGCCGTTTTTTGCCTTCAGCGTCGATTTGTTCGTAAGTCCAACTGGGTTTGCGCAGGTGTTCGCGTTCTGCTTCAGGACAGGCCGCAACAGTTCAGGTCAGTCTTTCGCTGCGGCGGACTTGTGCACACGCGCTCGGGCGCGCTTGTGAGCGAGCGCCTTGTCTTGCGCAGCCTGCCAACGGCGCCACGTCTCAAGCGAGGGGATTGGCTCGTTGATCCAGTCCGGGGGGTCCACACCGGCCGCTGAATAGTCGCTTAGCGTCAGTTCAGCACGCTCGTGCTGTTCCTGCTTTATCAGCGCGGACGCTAGATTCTCGTCCATGTTTCTACTCCGTCGCTGCAGTACGCCGCGCGGCGGCCTGCTCCGCGAGGTCGCGAGCGTCGCGGTCAAGTTTCTCACGCAACGCCTTGTCATCGAACACCTCGCCGGTGTCCAAGTCGCGGATGCGGATCAAGCGCATGCCACGCAGCGCCAACATCGAGGCGCCATTGAGAGCGGCCTTGGCGTCGGTGAAGGTTTGGCCGGGTTCAAAGCGCAGTCCCGCGCCAGGCGAAGAATTCACGACAAAAGGCATTCAAACTCCTGCATAAAACCGGCGGTCGTTGGGCGACCACACAAGGAACGGTCCTGTATCAAGACATCCGGATTGTTCTTGCTGTTTTCCCGGTCTGCTCATGGCGCGACGCAGCCGGCGCCGCGCCGTACATGAGGCGCGTCGCAGTCCCAGCTGCCGCCACTTGCGCTCAAATGCGCATGCTCCGGCACCGCGACGGCGACACAGGCGCTGCTGCCGCCAACGGCTCTGGCGAAGCCGTGTTCGCAGCTCCAACCGTCGCCACGTCGGCTCAAATAGGCGTTCTCAGGAATGATGACGACGGAACAAGCGGAGCCGTCGCGGCTGAAGCCGCGGTCGCACGCCCATGTGTCGCCGCGCTCAGTCAGATAGGCGTTGGCCGGCACGACAACGGGCGCGCACGCATAGAGGTCGTCGACGTAGCCCCGCTCGCACTCCCATCCGCGCCCGCCGGAAAATTCCGACAAGAAGGCGTGCTCCGGGACGCGTATCGCGGTGCAACGAGCATCATCGCGTATGTAACCGCGCGCGCATTCCCAGTCGTCGCCGCGCGAGGTGAGGCGGGCATGCGCCGGCAGCGTCACTTCTTCACACCGTATTCCCCGTGGTGCATAACCATGGTTGCAGCGCCAACCCGCGCCATAGCCGACCCTGTGCGAATTGGCGGGCGCGGCGTCGCCGCCTTGCTGCGCAAAGGCGGCCGTGCTCAAGCAGAGGGGGGCAAGTGCACACAACAGCCAAGCAAAGAGACGCTTCATTTTGGCGTAACCCCGTCCGTCGCCAGAATTTGCACGGTGCGCCCTTGCGCGCGCAGCGTGGAGGCTGCCGCTTCGGCGCTTTCAGCGGCGTGACGCTCCGACCTGTAATCGCCGCAAAACGCGCCGTCGATGGTGACGCGCCAGATGCGGCGGCGAAGCACTACTTGGACTATCGCGGGCGCTTGGTTCATGCTGGCGCGGCGTCGATGCAAAGGCGGGGTCCGCTGTCAGCCATGGCGCGGATCAGGGCGAAATTGTCGTCTTTGTCGCCGCCGCCGATGGCGCTGGTCATCACGTCATGCACAAGCAGATAAGCCTCATTCGTATCGCGCGTGCATTCAAACGCCCGCCGACGCAGCGCTGGCGCTTGTCGCAAAAGATCCGAAATCGACGTCATTTGCTATCTCCACGCGCCTTCGCCCGCCCTTTCGGGCGGCAGTGAACGGGCGCGTTGTTGCTGATTGTCGTCAAACTAGCATGCTTCGCGACATCTGGGCCACTATTCGCACGCAAACGCTGCTAATTTGTCCAGACGCCAAGCAGCTCCCCATCAGGGGAGCTGCTTCAGCCTGTAAGCGAGACCTAGGTTTTCTTGGTCTCTTGCGGCTTGTCTTCAGGCTTTGCGCCGGGCGAAACCGGCGCCGCGGGCTTTGCTTCGTGAGCGCGTTTGGATTGATCGTCAGCGCCGGTCGCAGGCGCTTGCGGCGCCATGTTGGGCTGGTGTGTCATCTTTGATCTCTTGGGAAGCGTCAGAGCACTCTGACCGACTCCAACTGGCGCTTCGCTCTCGCGATTACAATAGGCAGCGCACAGAATGCCAAAGATTAGCGGACAGCTTGCAAAAGTCGCGACGTCGGACCCGTCAATGGAAATTGCGTCCCTTCGGCATGACGGTCTCCGCGGAAACGCGCGCATCTCCGGCGGAGCGGCGCGCTTCATCGGCGGGGGTTGGCGTCAATGAGAGCGGCGCGGCGGAGAGGTCGGCCAATAAGGGGCTGAAATCATGCAGCCGATCGGCCACCACATGCACGACGCCGCGTTCGTTCTGAACGATCCCATCCACCGCGCAGAGGCGTGCGCTGAGAACTTCGGCCCGAAAGCGTTCGAACACGCGCGGCCAAACCACGATATTGGCGATGTGAGTCTCGTCCTCCAACGTCATGAAAATAACGCCGGACGCCGTGCCCGGCCGCTGACGAACCAGTACAAGACCCGCTACACGCACGCGCGCGCCGTTTTCGATTCCGGACAAACGCTCCGCCATCAGGACATGGCGCGCGGCGAGCGCTTCGCGCAGCAACGCAGCGGGGTGCGCCTTGAGCGACAGTCGCAGCATGCGATAATCCTCGACCACATGTTCGCCAAGCGGCATTGGCGGCAGCGCGAAGTCGATCTCGGTCGTCCGGTTGGCTGCGGCGCTGAACAGCGGCGTATTTTCTTGGCCGCCGACGCGATTTAGACCACGCGCCGCCCAGAGCGCATCGCGCCGCTCAAGGCCCAACGACCGGAAAGCGTCGGCGTCGGCGAGGCGTTCGATGGTCGCGGGGCTTAAGCCTCCGCGCAGCCACACGTCGCGCACGGAGTCAAAGCCCGCGGCGCGGGCGGCGATGCAGCGCTCAAGCTCGTCCTGCCTCAAGCCCTCGATCTGACGAAAACCAAGGCGGAGCGCATGTGTGCTCAGGATATCTTCGTGCATATCGATGTGACGTTTGTGCAGACGCGGCGCGGCCGCCGCGCCTGGTTCCAGCATATTGTCCCAGTATGAGGAATTGACGTCAGGCGCGCGCACCTCGACGCCATGTTCTTGCGCGTCGCGTACGATCTGCGCCGGCGCATAGAAGCCCATAGGCTGCGCGTTGAGCAACGCCGCGGCGAACACGTCTGGGTAATGACATTTGATCCAGGCGGATGCGTAAACCAGAAGCGCGAAGCTCGCGGCATGACTTTCAGGAAAGCCGTACTCGCCGAACCCTTCGATCTGGGAGAACGAGCGGTCGGCGAAGTCCTTCTCATAGCCGTTGTCGATCATGCCGGAGATAAACTTCTCCTTGAGCTGTCCAATCGTTCCGACGCGCCGGAACGTCGCCATGGCGCGGCGCAATCTGTCAGCCTCGGGCGGAGTGAACCCCGCCGCGACGATGGCGATTTGCATGGCCTGCTCTTGGAAGAGCGGCACGCCAAGCGTGCGTTTCAACACCTCTTCGAGCGCTTTTGACGGGTATGTCACGGGCTCTAAACCCTGCCTGCGCTTCAAATAGGGATGCACCATGCCGCCCTGGATGGGGCCGGGGCGTACAATGGCGACTTCAATGACAAGATCGTAGAATTTTTCGGGCCGCAACCGCGGCAGCATCGACATCTGCGCCCGACTCTCGACCTGAAACACGCCAATGGAATCGGCGCGCTTCAGCATGGCGTAAACGCGCGGATCTTCCTTGGGGAGCGTGGAGAGGTCGAGCTTCCGGCGCGTGGCGGTCCAATCTGGGTAATGCTGTTCGATCATATCGAATGCTTTGCGCAGACAGGTAAGCATGCCGAGTCCAAGCAAATCGACCTTGAGGATTTTAAGCTCCTCCAGATCGCTCTTGTCCCATTCGACCACCGTGCGATCATCCATCGCCGCGTTCTGAATCGGCACGACGTCATCGAGCCTGTCGCGCGTGATGACGAAGCCGCCGACATGCTGCGAGAGGTGCCGCGGAAAGCCTTTGAGTTCCTTGGCGAGGCCGATGCAGGCCATCAGCCGTTCATCATCGGGATTAAGACCGAGATCGCGGAGGTCCTTTTCCTTAACGCCTTCGGACCACCAGTGCAGCGTCTTTGAGAGAGCGGCGATGCGGTCCTGCGAATAGCCGAATGCTTTGCCCACTTCGCGAATGGCGCTGCGCCCGCGATAGCAGATCAGGGTGGCGGCGAGCGCCGCGCGGCGGCGTCCGTACTTTTGATAGACATATTGGATCGCCTCTTCGCGGCGCTCGTGCTCAAAATCGACGTCAATATCGGGCGGTTCGTTGCGCTCCGTGGAAATGAAGCGGTCGAACAGAAGTTGATTTTCGGCCGGATCGACCTCGGTCACGCCGAGACAATAGCAGATCGTGGAATTGGCCGCCGAGCCACGCCCTTGGCAAAGGATGCCGCGCTCTTCTCGAGCATAGCGCACGATATCGGCGACGGTGAGGAAGTAGGGCGCGTAGTTGAGCTGCTTCACGATCTCCAATTCGCGCGCGAGCGAGGCGCGCACTTTTTCCGGGACGCCGCCGGGGTAGCGCTTCCTGGCGCCATCGCGTGAGAGCGCCTCTAAGGCGCTCTGCGCATCGGGATGGCCGATAACGGCCTCATCCGGGTATTGATAAGAAAGCTCATCGAGCGAAAAGCGTACTGCTTCCAGAAGGCGTAAGGACTCTTCGATAAGAGCTGGCGCTCCGGAATAAAGCCGCGCCATCTCAGCGGGCGTCTTCAAATGCCGCTCGGCGTTCGCCGCAAGCAAACGCCCGGCGGCGTCGAGCGTGGTTTTTTCACGGATACACGTCAATACATCCAGGAGCGCGCGGCGTTCTGGTTTGTGATGCAATGGCTCCGTGGTGGCGAGCAAACGTGCGCCGGCATGCTCGGCCAAGTCTTTGAGCAAACGCAGACGCCGACGGTCCTCGCCATCGAAGGTGAAGCGCGAAGCCAGCCACACTTGGCCGCTGGACTCGCGTATCGCGCCGAGGCAGGCGTGCAGATTGTCGTCTGCTGCCGCGCCTGCGCCTAACGTGGGCGCGACAATCGCGAGTTGGCCTTCGGCGTGTTCAAGCAGATCGTTAAGATCGAGCCAGCATTCGCCTTTCGGGGCGCGGCGATTGCCGATCGTGAGCAGCCGGGTGAGCCGCGCATAGGCGGCGCGGTCTTGTGGGTAAACGAGAACGTCCGGCGTTCGGTCGCGAAATACGAGTCTCGCTCCGATCGCCAGACGCAGGCCAGCCTCTTTTGCCGCCGCATGCGCGCGCACGACGCCGGCAAGTGTGTTGCGATCGGCGACGCCAATGCCCGTAAGTCCCAGGGATTTCGCTTGAAACACCAATTCCTCGGGGTGCGAGGCGCCGCGCAGGAAAGAAAAATTCGTCGTGACGCAAAGCTCGGCGAAGTCGCGGTTCATGCGAACAGCCCGTGCAAAAACCAGCGCGGTCTTATGTCGCCGCCATAAACGCCTTCGCGGTAAAGCCAATAACGCCGGCCTTGCGCGTCTTCGACGCGATAATAATCGCGTAGCCGGCTGTCCGGCGCGCGCAACCAATTGGGAGCAATGCGCTCCGGCCCTTCCGCGCGAACGATCTTGCGTACGATCCGTCGCCAACGGAACTGCGCCGGCGGGCCGTCCGGCAGCTCGGCTATGGCCTCGATCGGTTGAGCGCGAGGGAACAAGGTCAAGGGGCGCCCCATAACGCCGTCCGCGCGCGGCGCGACAGCATGAGTTTGTTCGCTCCAACCGCTTGCTCGTTCCGGAGCATGCGTATCGCGAACGCCGAGCCTGCCGACGCACCCCGCGCCAAGCCGCGCGGCGATGCAGTCGATAAGCCGTGCTTCGGCTTCGGCGTCATGGCGCGTTTCACCCGAAGGCGCGAGATTCGCGGCGCGCAAAGTCCAAGGCGAAATCTCATACGCTTCCAAGCGCACGCTCTCGAAGCCGAAGTCGGCGTTGAATCGATCCGCTTCGCGTTGGATTTTTTCCTTGAACAGCCGCAACATGACGCGCGGTTCGCGTGCGGGCTTGGACAGGCTGACCTCGACACGCCGGACTTTTCCATCCACGCCGAAGGCGGAAAGAAGAAGCCGTCGCGCTCCGACGCCCTTAACATCGAGCTTGGCGCACAGATCCGCGCACAAATCGGCGGCGACAAAAAGGAGCGCGTCCGATGTTGTGATGGGTTCGAGCAGGTTGCGCGCCGCGTAAAGCGGCGGCGGCGGCCGTCGCGGGGAAAGCGCCTCGCTCGCGCGGCCAAAAGCCTGATCGAGTCGCAGCATGGCGTTTTGTCCCGCGCGGGCGGCAAACGCCGCGCGTGGGGCGTTTTGGATATGGCCGACGGTTCGCAGGCCAAGCCGCCTCAACAAGGCGGCGGCGTCGGGCGCAAGCCGCAGAGCCTCGATAGGCAAAGGGGCAAGCGCCTCGCGAAGCCCATCTTCAGGGATAATCTCCGCGCCGCGATAATGCGCCAGCGCCCAAGCGGCGCCTGGAGTCGTCGCGATGGCGCAGCGGAGGGATAAGCCTTGCGCCCGAAGGCGTGCTTTTACTTGAGTCAAGAGGGCGGTTTCGCCGCCGAACAAATGCGCGCATCCCGTGATGTCAAGGAACAACCCATCCGGAGGATCGAGCGTTACAATTGGCGTAAAACGTTCGCACCACGCCGCGATCCGATCGAGCAGCACGGCGTCCGCTTCGGGATTCGCAGCGTGCGCGGCCAGCGCGGGGTGGATCGCCCGCGCATCGGCAAGCGCCATGCCGGCATAAAGCCCGAGACGCTCGGCGCGTGCGTTCACGGCTGTCAGCGCAAATGCGTTGCCGCTTTTAGCGTAGAGCGCTGTCGGCTGTTCAGCTGGCGCGGCGGATGTGCGTTTCAGCCGATCGGTCGGGAGCCGACACAGCCAGATCGCCATCCAGCGCGGCTTCCACGACATGGAAGGAACGTTCATACGCTTTCCATTCAAGGCGCCAAGACTGGCCGATCGGACCAGCGCGATTGCGCATCAGCCGCGCATGAAAAGATGGAGCGCCAAGCTCGCGGTCGGCGCCTCTGCTTGGCGCGGCGTTGACAGACCAGCGCAGCCTGGCCGCGCTGGCGCTCAGCGGATCGAAACGCAAGAGAATGCAGCGGCTGTCGTGTTTCTCCGCCGCCAACAGCAAACGGCGTGTCGCGGTGAGGCCGAGGGGTTTGGGCGCCGGCGCAATCATGCACAGCACGCACGCGCTCGGTACAGCGAGTGCTTGCTCGGCCGCCCACAGCGCGTCAGCTTGCGTTCGCGCATGCGTCAGCAACAGGCGATCAAGGCCAAGACCAAGGTGCGCGAGTCCCTCGGCGTAGAGCGCTCCGGTTTCCGCGAGCCCGTGATCCGAGCTCGCCCAAAAGATCAATCCGGATGACGGTCCGGCCATCGCCCAGGCCAGAGAAAAGCCAAGCGCTGCGCTCTCACACCCGGCTGCGGCCGGCGCGACCTCGACCAGGCGTGCGTCAGGTTGGGCGCAAAGGGAGGAGAACGCCTGGGCGCAGTCCAGGCGGGAGGGAGGGGGGACAGGGGCGTCTCGATCCTGCACCGGAACAAACTAGAACAAAAAGAGAACATTGGCAACGCCCCGGCGATCGCGTCAACGCCGCGTGCCCCGGACCCCGATCCGGGGTCGCACAAGAAGCGCGCGCCGCAACGCCGCCGCGGTGGCGCGAAATTGGTGCGTGTCACCCTGATCCAAGCGATCCGCATGCAGCCAGCGCCGGTCTGTTGTACCACTTCCCTCGTACCAGACGATGGGTTCGTCCACCCCCGGCCCATGCACATACCGGCGTTCGGATTGTCCGCTATCGATTTGAAAAATCCGTGTGCGTCACACTTTCCGTCACACTTTCCAGACGTAAGCGGCGTTGGTCCCCGTGCGCGTCAGCGCTTGGCCCTAGCGTGAGCCGCTTATCGCCTTCCGCGTCGGGAAAAACGATTCAGAAGCCCAGTTAGTATGACTGTGATAAATATGATTGCGCCGCTCGCCCACCGTCGCGTCTCAGCATCTAGATTATCACTTACTAGATAAAGCGAAGCCATGGCTACCGCGAAAAGTATGCCGCAGCTGATGAGAAAAGTCCGAGTTCCCATACTTCCTCGCAGTTGGTTCCCATTGCAGGCCGATAGCACTCACGATCATCAACGCATACTGGTGGCCATTGTCTCATTCGCCATCAGCTCCGGGTCAGCCCGCTCCCGCAGTCTCTGCTCATTGCTCCTAGTGAGATATCCGATAATCGCCGCTCCCATTCCTCCTGCAATGAGGGCATAGGGGGAATTCAACTCCCCATAGCCTGGCCCGAGGAAACCATATTGTACCCAACGAGGGATTCGCGATGCCGTGATGATAAAATCCTCTCCGTCAGATTCGTACGCTTCCCAACTACCGTCGTCAAAATACCGCACCGATGCACCAAGGGGCGGCGTTCCCCACCCGAGGTAGGTCGCGAAGCCATATGCCGACGGGAGTGAACTTACTATCGGCCCTTCTGGATTTCGATACGGCCGCCCGTTCGGGCGATCGTCAAAGGAGGGTGAAAGTGTGTTTTGCTGTATCTGCCTTTGATTGAAGTCATCGAGGGCACCCACAGTGGCAAGTGCCGCCGCTCCTCCCCACCACGGATTCACTTCCGTTAGGGCAGCGGAACCGGTTCCGGCAAGAAAGGCTGCGCCAACCGACCATCCGTTTATCCCTGGAACTCCGTCGTGGAGCTCATCGAGGTACTGGCCATATGCGGTCACCCCCCCGGCTATGGCAGGTACAACGAACGGCAAGAGGCAAGGTGGGCACAAACCACTCGGATCCCTCGCATTCACTGGATCGCCGCCGACGTACGCGTAGAGGTTCATGCCGCCGGCGTGCAGGATCGGATCGCTTTGCAGGAAGCGGCCCAGGCTCGGCGCGTAGGCGCGCGCCTTGTAGTGGTAGAGCCCCGCTTCCGGCAGCCACATCTGGCCAGTGTATTGAAAGCGCCCGGCATTGCTTGAGCCCGGCGCGCCGTACTCGTCGTAGGCGTTGATCGCGAGCGCGGCCCCGCTCGCATCGCTCACCGCGATCACCGAGCCCAGCCGATCCGCATGCAACCAGCGCCGGTCTGTTGTACCACTTCCCTCGTACCAGACGATGGGTTCGTCCACCCCCGGCCCATGCACATACCGCCGCAGCAGCGCGCCCGAGGCGTTGTACTCCGCGATCGCGTCAGCGCCATCGTACAAGAAGCGCGTGGTCACGCCGCCGCCCGCCGTCTCGTACAACCGACCCGCCGGATCGTAACCCAGCGTCGCCGTCCCCGCGCTGGTCAGCCGGTTGAAGATGTCGTAGCCGTAGGCAGCGGCGCCCGCCGCCGTGAGATTGCCGCGCCCGTCATGGGAAACGCCCGCGCCGTTCAGCGTCGCCAGTTGATTCAAACCGTTGGCCGTGGCGTTGGTGGTCGAGGGCGACGGCTGCGGCCAGACATAAGCCGCGTTGCTGCCCGTGCGCGTCAGCGCCTGGCCCGAGCGATTGTAGCTGAAGCTCAGGCTCTGATCGCTCGCGCTCGACGCCAAGTCCTGCGTCAGCGACACAAACAGCGAAGCGGATCGAGTCTACGTCACACCCTGCTTCTTGTACCACACCACCATATCAACGTCGCCAATGAACAGAATAAGATCGCAAAATTGATCCCGAAGACGAAAGTCAGCGCCCGCTCGTCCCGGGCCCCCGCAAACACCGCAGCCATAGCAGCCGCCGCAAGCACCGCAAGGAATTCCGCCACCTGCAGAGCTAGAAGGAGCAAAGACGTGTGAGCAATTGACAGCTTCCAGGCTGACCCGAAACTGTCAGGCAGAAAGACTAGACTCACTGCACCCAAGAGAAGGAGTTCTATGGGAATTGCGACCAGTGAGCTAAGGCCGAACGTTCCTCGCAACCAGCCGATAGCAAAATAGCCCAATGTAGCTGCGCCCAAAGTCCACATAACGTAAACAAGCAGAGACGTCCGTAATCTAATCCATGGCCGCGTCATTTTAGCACCCTTCGCTTCTTCGCCGTGCCTCATTTTTCCCAATGCGTGCTTCTCTTGCATTTACGACGCGCTGCGCGCTGTTGGAGTAGGCTGAGGAAAAGTAAAGTGTAAGTTGCGCCGCTATTTCCCCTGGAGGGCCGTACCGCTCCCCGAATCGCTCCAACGGATCTCGCATTTGATCCGCCAGCCCAGCTTGTTCCCGCCAACCTTCCAAGCCCAACTGCGCTTCGGCGATTTCATTTTCAGTATTCTCACAAACCCGGTCATGATTTTCAACGGGCTGCAAATCTGGACGAGTTTCCTTTTGCGGTCGCGTTGAAACCGTCCCTCGAACTACTGCATCCATCCGCAGGTGTCTGAGAGACCACAATGTCCCCAACGATATGTCTGGCCCATGATTTGTGCGGCGAGCAACCACGCAAATTTCTTCCTCCGTCGGAGACGGACAAGGCGTCATTCCTGGCACAAAGCCAAATCCCCAACCTGATCCCATGAAGGTCCAGCTTGTGATTGGGTTCGTCACAAAGCCCCCGCCTGTGACACCGCCGCCTCCGCCGCCGTCCGGATGAGGCGCGCCGAAAAGCCCCCACGAATCCCTCGCATTCACTGGATCGCCGCCGACGTACGCGTAGAGGTTCATGCCGCCGGCGTGCAGGATCGGATCGCTTTGCAGGAAGCGGCCCAGGCTCGGCGCGTAGGCGCGCGCCTTGTAGTGGTAGAGCCCCGCTTCCGGCAGCCACATCTGGCCAGTGTATTGAAAGCGCCCGGCGTTGGAGGAACTCGGCGCGCCGTATTCGTCATAGGCGTTGATCGCGAGCGCCGCCCCGCTCGCATCGCTCACCGCGATCACCGAGCCCAAGCGATCCGCATGCAGCCAGCGCCGGTCGCTCACGCCCGCGCCCGCGCCGTTTGGTGCAAGCGTTTGATCGGTTCTCGAGCGCGGCGGGTCGTTTGCCAGGGGAAGGGGAGGTCGTCTCGGGAGAGGGGGCTTTGCATCGTGCGCGGCCGCGGGCTACCGAACACCCTGGAGCGAAGCAGCGAGGGGCGTGGCGATGCGAGACGTTTGGCGCGAAAGCGCATGGGTCGCGCTGTTGGCGTTTGTGTCAGTGTGTCTCGTTTCGACGAACATCTGGGAAAATGGCGACATCGAAGCCAAGTGGTGGGCGGTGAAGGCCTGGGCCGATTTCCAGTTCCCGGATATTCCGCCCAATCATCACAATATGCGCTGGGGCATCACCTTTCCGGCGGTGCTGTTCGTTCGTCTGTTCGGCGACGGGGCGCTTTCCTACCATCTGCTCACCCATCTGGTTTATGCGCTGACGACGGCGGGGCTCTATGCGCTGACGCGGATGCTGACGACGCCGTTAACGGCGGCGCTGATGTTCGGCCTGTGGTTGGGAAATCCGATCGCATACTCGCTGCCGACCAACCTGATGCCGGAAATCTACAGCATAGTTTATCCGGTCGCCGCGCTGCTGTTTCTGCGCAATGCCTACGCGACCGGTTCGCGTTGGGCCTTCGCCTGGGCGGTCGTGATGATGTTCTTCGCGTACGGCGCGAAGGAGACGAACATCTTCTTCATGCCTGGATGGGGACTGTACGAATTGCTGCGGCGGCGCTGGAGCAATGTCGCGCTCATGGTGGGCGTGTTCGGCGGGCTTGTCGTTGTCGAAACGCTTGCCGTGAATCTGCTGCTGAGCGACATGAACTTGTGGCTTGGGCGCGCGCAGGCGATTTTGCAGGCGGGTCACCTCGACGAGATGAGCACGGACTGGATTTACCAGCCCATCCAGTTGCTCACGCGGTGGGGATTCGCCGCTGAAACCAAGCTTGACATGGTCGAGTGGTTTTCAAAGGCGATCTATTGGGCGTTCTTCGCCGTTACAGGATGGAAGGCGTGGACATGGATCCGCGCGCGCTCGCCGCTGCCGCCGCCCGGCGAGATCGGCCCCGCCGTGGCGCAAGGCGGCGAGGTTGTTTCGGCGGCCTGGGCGATGGGGCTTTCGTTCGCATTTTGCACGACGTTCTTCATTCTGAAGTGGCAGCCGCTGGTGCTGGGGCAGCCGCTCAACGATCGCTATCTGTGGCCGCTGCTGGTCCCCGCGCATGTGGTCTTGGCGGTTGTCTTGAAGACCTGGTTCGATCACGCCGCACGGTCCAAAGCAGCGCCGCTCGCCGTGCTCGCGCGCGTGCAGGAGGCGGGTGCGTCGCTGATGAAGGGCGGGCGTGGATGGGGCGCGCTCGCCGCCGTGGCGGTGTTGTGCACGTTGGCGCGTTGGCCGATCGAGATCGGCACGATAGAGGTGCGCCGCCGGGGGTTCGACCAGCCGTACACCGTGTTCACCGCGCAGGCTTATTTCGATCAGGCGCGTTCGAGGTTGCTTGACGGGTGCACACTCGCGTTCCCGCAGCCGCGTTCGGCGCACGCGCTTTTGGTTCATGCGCTTTCGTTCGATGAAGTGTCGCCGACGCTTCAATTCTACGCGGTGCAACTCGACGGACTGACCATCGATAGTCGCCGATTGCACGGCTGGTCGCCGACGGATTATTCCGTGCTCGCCGGCAAGCTCTACGTGCCCGACGCTCCAAGCGGCGACTTTCACCCCTTCGCGATGAGGCTGCCCGGGGGCCAATGCACGGCGACGTTCTATTACGGCCATGCCGACATCGCGCCCGAGGACCAAACCGTGACCGGTCGGTTGAGCGAGCCGCCAGCGCGCGATTAGAGCGCGATGCTCGACAGGTCGAAGGGGCGGCAGCGCACGCCTAACGCGCTTTCGGCGTTGAGCAGCGGCGCTGTGTCCTGATGGACAAGGCTCACCATGCTGTCGCTGCGCAGTCCAATCGGCAGGCGCAAGAACTCCGCGGCGCGCAAGCCCAACCAGAGCAGCCTCCACGGCGTGGGAACGGTCGTGACCGGTCGGTTCAGGCGTCCGCCGATGCCAACAAGGATGTCGCGGAACGAGACGGGCGTTTCGTTGGCGACCGTTACCGGCGCTCGCGGCGTGGACGATGACGTCAGCGCGCGCGCGATCGCTTCGGTTAGGTCATCCTCATGCACGGTGTACATCAGCTGTTTGCCGTCGCCAGGCATGGGCAGCACGGAGGAGGCGCGCACCTGGGCGACGAGTTTGCCGAACATGGCGCCCGGAGACGGCCCGTAGACAAGCCCTGGACGAATGATGGCGGCATCGACGCGCTTCGCCGCGTCTTCGATCAGAAGCTTGGCGCGACCGTACATGGAACGGCAGCCATCGAAGGCGCTAATCGTTGAAATGACGACGATGCGGCCCACGCCGGCCGTGCGGGCGGCTTCCAGCAAGCGCGCGGAGCCCTCGACATTGACGCGAACAATGTCCTGCCACGCGGTTTGTCGAAAATCGTAGGCGCAATGCACAAGCGCGGCGCAGCCCGAGAGAGCGGTCTGCGACACGGGCTCGCCAAGCGCGAAGGTGGTCGCGGAATGGCCCGTGTTTCTTCCGAGCTCAACAACGTCCCAGCCGTCCGCCCGGAGTTTACGCGCGACGAGTCCGCCAAGATAGCCGCTCGCGCCGGTGATTGCGCAACGTTGCGCCATGGCTTCCTCCTTCACAGCGCGGCGACCGCTGCGCCGATACGGTGCGCGTTCGCCATAACCGGGTAGGTGATCGTAGTCGCTGGGATGCTGGGCAGAACCGTGGCGTCCACGACGTGGACGCGCCGCCAGCCAAATGGGCGCCCCAGCGTGTCGGTTTCGAAGTACGTCGGGGCGGCGCTCATCGGCAGCGAACCGCCAATATGGAATCCGCGGCCCGGTTCAGCGATCTCCATCAGCGGCGCAACGGGTATCGCGCCGATCTGGGCGCTCATCCGCGTGAGCCCGCCAACCACCTTGTCAATGACGCCGCGCGATTCTGGAACGCGGACGCCGCGCGCCTCAAGCCCGTCGCGGCGCTGCGTAAGCTCGGCGAAGCCGGAATGCTTCGAATGCAGGTAGCCTTGGACGAGCACGAAGTGAGCGTCTCCCCAGCGTGCGAGCGGCTCGCCCAAGGCGCCGAGCCGCCGCCGCATCATCCCCGCCATCAAGGAGTTGTAGGTGTATAATTGAAGATGAATTGTGTAGGGGCTAATGCCGGGGTCGCGCAGTTCCAGGAAGAGCTGCGCCATCGTGTGGAGCTTTTCCTCTCGCGTTTTTCCACCGCCGCGGAACATGAGCAGCGGCAGCACGAAGTATTGGCTATCCAGTATCCGGACCGTGCGATCATACGCGTTGGCCGATTTCAGCAAGATTGATGTGCTCGATAGGGCTCCAGCGGCGAGAAAAATCCGCTCGGCTCGCAGCATCGATGTTTCCGCGGCGCCGCGCGCGCGCCAATAGACGCCACCGTCGTCGATGCGCTCGACAACGGCGCCATCCTGATAGCTGAATCGCGGGTCGTTCATGAGCGTACGCAACGTCTGGTCGGCGCTGTAAATCGCGCGTTCCGGACAGCCGTGCAGGCACAGCCCGCAATAGACGCACGCGTCAGATCGCGCGGCGACCCTCGCGCGCCCGAAACGCAGGCCGCGCCGCGCGAGGTCAGCGCGGCTACGCTGCATTGTTTCAAGCAGGATCCGCGCCTGTTTGCTGGTTTCGAGCCGCCCTCGCGGGGAGCCATGGAGCGGCAGCCACTCAGCAAGATCGTCAACCTCGGCGGACAAGCCGAGCAACGCGCCGCAAGCGGCAAAGTGTGGAGCGAGGTCGCGCTCGGTCACCGGCCAATCCGCGATGTCGTGGGATGAGAACGGTAGCGCGGCGGCACCCCAGACCGTGCTGAGTCCCGCGCGCGCGAAACTCGGCTCGGCGCCGAAGTTGTCGCTGCTGAGGTTCAGATGTTCCTTGGCGTGGCGAAAAGGAAAGTCCGATCCAAACACCAACTTACGCGGAATTCGATCGCTCGTGTTCTGCTCGGCAAGCCAGGGAGCGTTGGAAGCGGTCAACGCACCGCGGGCGCGCGCGCTGTCGACTCGAGTCTGGCGTTCCGGTTCAAGCGCAATCCCGACGTCGAGCATGTGGACGCGGCGCCCGGCCGCCAACAAGGCGGACGCGCACGCGACGCCGCTGGCGCCTGATCCGATCACGATGCAGTCCAAGGCGGCGCTCATGCGTTCAAAGCGCGCTTGTGATCAAGGCGAGGGGAGATCGGCGGCGCGGGCCGCCAGCGGGATTTTCAGGATCCCGATCATGAACGCGCCAAAACCCAGCTGAATCGAGATCACGATAAAGCTGAGTCCCGACAGAACCGCGCGCGCGATATGGGGCATATGCGAAAGATCGCCGAACTGCAGATTCGACCACGACCATAACGCATATCCAAACACGCCGATTCCAGCGGCCAGACTCAGCGCGCCGATGCGCACGACCGTGTCAGTCGTGGCGAACCTATACAGAAAGTCCGAACGTCTGCCCCGCGGCAGCATGCCGGTGAGCGTCGCATAGTAGCGGGCGAGCACGCCGAAGCTTACAAGCTGAACGCCGGCGATCGCCATGAAACAGGCGGCCGCGTAAGTGTTGATGTCGATTTGGATGTTGTCGCCGATCGAAAGCGGCCCGAACCACAACATGGTCATGAGCGCGCCGCCCACCGTCAACAGCAGTGCGCCCGGAAAAATAAACAGCCATTTGGGGCTGTACATCAGAAGCAACTTGAGGTGCCGCCAACCGTCGCGAAAACTCTTCAGGTGCGGCGGGCGGCTGCGTCCGTCCGGCTTCAGTGTCGTGGGCACCTCGGCGATGCTGAGGCCTTCGAGCCCCGAGCGCAAAACCATTTCCGAGGCGAACTCCATGCCGCTGGTGACGAGGCCAAGCCGGCGCATCGACGCTGTGTTGAAGCCGCGCAGCCCGCAATGAAAGTCGCCGATCGGAACGCGAAATAGAAAGCGGCCGAGCCAAGATAAGACGGGGTTCCCAAAGTACTTGTGCAACGGCGGCATGGCTCCGGGCGCGATGCCGCCCTTGAAGCGGTTGCCCATGACGAGATCATGCCCGGCGCGGAGCTTCTCCACGAAGGCGTCCAACGCGGTGAAGTCGTAGCTGTCGTCGGCGTCGCCCATGATGACGTATCGGCCGCGAGCGGCCGCTATGCCGCCGAGCAACGCAGCGCCGTAACCGCGAACGGGCACGGGCACGACGCGCGCGCCGAGGCGTGTCGCGATCTCCTGCGAGCCGTCCGTACTGCCGTTATCAGCGATAACGACTTCGCCTGCGATATTGGAGCGTTGGAGAAAGCCCATCGCCTTTTCGACGCAGACGGCGATGGTCTCGGCCTCGTTGAGACAAGGCATGAGAATAGTGAGTTCGAGCGCATCGGAACTCGTTTCTGTGCGTGTCTCGCATTCCGCCAGGCTCATGTCGCCCTCTTGTCCCCGTGCGCCGATACCGACCCCGCACGCCTGGATCAAATTCATACACCGTGGCCTAGGTGTTGTCGCCCTTTGCTTCGCCCGGTGAAAAGACGATGAGGCGGTTAACCACGAAACCCACCATGAGCGATGCGCCAAACGCCAGAAGCAAACGGAACAACGAACCAGCCTCAACGCGCTCCAGAGGCGCGCTTAACCAAACTACCAAGAGCCGCACTGCAAGCGTTGCGCCAGACGCGACCGCGAACTTGGCGAGGCGCGCCCCGGAATACGCGCTCTCGGCTCGGGCGAATGTCCAGTATTCATGCGCGAAATAACTGAGCGCCATCGCGACGAGGAATCCGCAGGCCGCCGAAGCAACCAGATTGATGCGCGCGAATTCGTGCAGCGACCACCCAATAGAGATATCGATCACGAACCCGGCGAGGATGACCATGACATAGCGCGCGCCCACGCCGTCGCGCAGGGGATTGAGCAAAGTCGCCGTCGCTTTGAGCTTCTCCATGACGCCTTGGGTCTTGCGTCGCGGGGAGCGCAAGTCAAACGGTATGTTGAACGGGCGCGCTAAGGCGCCCAGAGCGTCTCGACCGGCGGCATCTCGGGGGCAAACAGCGCCGCGACGGGGTTGTCTTCCAAGGGACCCGCCAAGGCTTGCGTGAGCCGCTCTTGTTTGTCGACGCCGGTGATAAGCAAAATGACGTGCTTGGCGCGTGCGATGGCGGGCCGCGTGAGGGTAAGCCGACGCGCGGCTCCCGCCGCTTGCGGCGCATGCACCGCGACGATGCAGCGAGGGTTGTCGAGAGCAAGCGCTTCCCCCAGCCCTGCGGCGGCGGGAAACCATGAGGCCGTGTGGCCATCCAAACCCATGCCAAGGAGCGCCACCGTGGGGGTCAAGGCCTGGTGCCTGGCGCAAGCCGCTGCGACATCTTCCGCTGGAACGAAAAGCGGCATGAGCGTCGCGCCTTTCGCGAGCGCCGGCGCCAAGGCGCGACGGAGCATGCCTTCGTTTGATGCTGGCTCTTCCGCGGGCACGCATCGCTCATCCACCAAAGCGAACGTGATTTTGCTCCACTCGAGATCGGCGCGCGCAAGCAGCGCATAAGCGGGCTCGGGTGTTGAACCGCCTGACAACAAGGCGCACGCGCGCCCGGTTTCGGCGATGTCGTCGGAGAGCAGGTCCGCGAGCCGATCGGCGACCGCCTGCATGAGCGCATTTTTCGTGTCGAACGCAACGAACGCGGCCGGATGCATTATTGTCGGCCTTGGAGCAGCGTCCGCAAGGTTTCCGCGGCTTTCGCGCCGTGCTCGGCGTTCGCCAAGGCGTAGGCCGCGGTGGCGCGGAGATAGCCGATCTTGTCGCCGCAATCGTAAGTGCGCCCATCGTATTCCAGCGCGTGAAAGGGCTGCGTCTGCATGAGACGCGCCATCGAGTCCGTGAGCTGAATTTCGTTTCCAGCGCCGGGGCCTTGCGACGCAAGCAAGTCAAAAATCTCAGGCTGTAGAATGTAGCGCCCGCTAATGAACAGATTTGACGGCGCGTCTTCGCGCTTCGGTTTTTCGACCATGCCCTTCATTTTGAGCAGCCGCCCGTCGCGGCTCTCAGGATTGATGACGCCGTACTGTTCCGGCGTGTCGGTCGGCTCGACCGCGATGAGATTGCCGCCGACCCGCCGATAGGCGTCGACCATTTGCGCTAGGCATGAGGGCGCCGCCATCATCAGCATGTCCGGCAGCATCACGGCGAACGGTTCATCGCCGACGATATCGCGCGCGCACCAGACCGCGTGACCCAACCCGAGCGCCGCCTGTTGCCGAACAAAGCTCATGGATCCCGCGGGGCGGATCATGGACTTCACTTCGCTGAGAAGCGCGGTCTTGTTCTTGTCCCGCAAGCTTACTTCGAGTTCATACGCATGATCGAAATAGTCCTCGATCGCGCCCTTATTGCGCCCGGTTACGAAGATGATGTGCTCGATGCCCGCATCCAGCGCTTCGTCGACGACGTACTGGATCGCGGGCCGGTCAAACACCGGTAGCATTTCTTTCGGAATTGCCTTGGTCGCCGGCAGGACACGAGTTCCAAACCCCGCGACTGGCAGGACCGCTTTCCTTAGGGGTTTGGCCGAGGGAGAACCGCTATTCATGGTAGGTCCTTTGTGCAGTGCAGCAAGGGCGGGAAGGCATACGACAAGCTTAACAAAACGAAATCTCAGAGGCGCAAATGAACGCCGGATTCGGCTTGAATTCAGGAATTTGAGTTATCATTTGCCCAACAACGCAGAAATCGCGTTTTGGTGAAGCTGGGGAGTGACTGCGGTCACGGCCAAATCTCTTCGGCAGTGCAAGATAGAAATTGCCACAACGGCAACGTGTTGTTAACAGACCGCGCTCCGGTCCGGGAGTTCTTGAAATGTCGTCGCCCTCCGCCAAAACCACCGCCCGTACGATCGCCGCGAGCTTCCTCGCCGGTGCGGGGGCCATGGTGATGATTGGGCTAGTGGCGCCGGTCGCCGTGCAGGGCGGCTTGGCCGTTCGCGACGCCATGGCGGCGACGATGGAAGTGGAAGCTCCGGCGATCGAACCGCTGGACTTGGCCGCGATCGAATCACAGCTCGCCACCGCCGAGCGCGATCTCGAAGCATCGCGCGCCACCACGGCCGACGAGTTCGCGATGCTGGATCGCCTCGCCGGCCGCTGAGCCGACCTCACAGAATCGTCTGTCCGGTCGCTTTCCAATCCTTGAGAAACGCCTCTAGGCCGACATCGGTCAGGATGTGCTTGTAGAGCGTCTTGAACACGGCGGGCGGTATTGTCGCGCAATCGGCGCCCGCAAGGGCTGCGTCTCGCGTGTGCCCGGGCGTGCGAATCGACGCCGCGAGGATTTGCGTCTGGAAGTCGTAATTGTCATAGATCGCCCGGATTTCCCGGATCAGCGCCATGCCGTCTTGTCCGTTGTCATCCAACCTTCCGATGAACGGGGATATGAACGTCGCGCCGGCCTTGGCGGCGAGCAAAGCCTGAACGGCTGAGAAGCAAAGCGTGACGTTGCAGGGGTGTCCTTCCTCTTCCAGCGTCTTGCAGGCGCGGAGGCCTTCCCGCGTAAGGGGGACCTTCACGACGATATTGGGCGCGACGGTGCGCAGTTTGCGCCCCTCGGCGAGCATGCCCGCGCAATCCTGGGCCACCACTTCGGCGCTCACCGGGCCGGGGACCGTCGAGCAAATCTGACGGAGAGTGTCGAAAAAATCGCCGCCCGCTTTCGCGACCAAGGATGGATTTGTGGTGACGCCGTCGACGAGACCTGTCTCGGCGAGGGCCTTCAACTCCGCAACGTCAGCGCTATCGATAAAAATTTGCATCCTGAACTCCGTAGCCGCATTCCCGCCGGCTCGCTTGCCTGATAGCTGAGCCGCGCGCACGGGCAAAGCGCGCGAATCGGCGCTAAAGAGCTCGCAGAAGGACGGGATATGGCCAACAGCGACATGATCGAAGGCGTGAGCGCCAAGGATTTGGCGAACGCGGTGCGGGCGCTGTCCATGGACGCCGTGGAACAAGCGAAGTCAGGCCACCCCGGCATGCCGATGGGCATGGCCGACGCGGCCATGACGCTGTTCGCGCGGTTCTTGAAATTTGACGCCGCCGAGCCGCGTTGGCCGGATCGCGATCGATTCGTGCTCTCAGCGGGGCACGGGTCGATGTTGTTGTATTCGTTGCTGCATCTCTCCGGCTACCAAGACATGACGCTCGATGAGCTGAAGCGGTTTCGTCAGCTCGGCTCAAGGACGCCAGGGCACCCTGAGTACGGGCATGCCGAAGGCGTGGAAACGACGACCGGCCCCCTCGGCCAGGGATTGGCGAATGCGGTCGGCATGGCGATGGCCGAGGCCCACCTGAACGCGCGCTTCGGCGATGATCTCGTCAATCACAGAACCTGGGTCATTGCTGGCGACGGTTGTTTGATGGAAGGCGTCAGCCAAGAGGCGATCGCTCTGGCGGGACGGCAGAAACTAAACAAGCTCGTCGTGATTTGGGACGACAATTCGATCTCGATTGATGGCGCTGTCGCCCTGGCCGATGTGACCGATCAGAAGGCGCGTTTCGCCGCCAGCAATTGGGCGGTGCTCTCGTGCGATGGCCACGATGTCGCCGACATAACGCGCGCCCTGGATGCAGCCACGAAATCGGACAAGCCGGTATTGATCGCGTGCAAGACAACAATCGGCTACGGCGCGCCCAAACGCGCCGGCACCGCGAAGGCGCATGGCGAACCGCTCGGCGCGGAGGAACTCGCGGGGGCCAAGGCCGCGATCGGCTGGTCTTTTGCGCCTTTCGAAGTGCCCGAAAACATCCGCGCGGCGTGGAGCAAGATTGGCGCACGCGGCGCCGTGGCGCGCGAGGCATGGGAAGGACGCTTGAAAAAGTCCGCGCATCGAGACGCCTTCGCCGCGGCGATGACGGGCGCGACTGTCGATGCGGCGGTGGCCGCGCTCGGCGTCCATGCGGCGAAAGCGGCGGCGGAGAAGCCGACGCTGGCGACGCGCGCCGCTTCCGGCGCCGCGCTCGACGCGATGTTCGACGCCGCGCCGGAATTGCTCGGCGGATCGGCCGATCTGACCGGATCGAACAACACGCTCGCAAAGGGCGCAACGGACTTCTCGCCCGAGAACAGGCTTGGCCGCTATGTGCGTTACGGCATCCGTGAGCATGGCATGGCGGCGGCCATGAACGGCATGGCGCTGCATGGCGGCGTTATTCCCTACGGCGGCACGTTCTTGTGTTTCGCGGACTATTCACGCCCCTCCATCCGTCTTGCGGCGCTGATGGGCATTCGCGTCATTCATGTGATGACGCACGACTCGATCGGCCTTGGCGAGGACGGACCCACCCACCAACCTGTCGAACATCTCGCGAGTTTGCGCGCGATCCCGAACCTGGCGGTGTTTCGGCCCGCGGACGCCGTCGAAGCCGCCGAGTGCTGGCAAGCAGCGCTGTTGCGTGACGATGGCCCGAGCGTGCTTGCGCTGTCGCGGCAAGCGACGCCGGCGCTGCGCGGGGATGCGAGCGACAACCTTTCGGCGCGCGGCGCTTATGAGTTGGCGCCTGCCGAGGGCGGTCCCTCTCGCGTCGCGCTGTTCGCAACCGGCACCGAGGTTGCGCTTGCCATGAAGGCGCGCGACCTGTTGCAGGCGGAAGGCGTGCCGACGCGCGTCATTTCCGCGCCGTGTTTTGAATTGTTCGACATGCAAGACGATGCCTACCAGGACAGCATCTGCGGCGACGATGACGAGCTGAAGATCGGCGTCGAAGCCGCTATTGGTCAGGGGTGGTTCGAGGCCTTTGGTCTGGATGTCTTTGTGGGCATGTCGACGTTCGGAACCTCGGCGCCAGCGAAGGAGGCGTACGCGCACTTCGGCATCACCGCGGAGGCGATCGCCGAGACGGCGAGGGCGCTGCTTTAGAGTTTTTCCGCGGCTTCCTTCAAAGCTTTCACATCTTGGGCCTGATCGCGCGGCAGCACGATGACTGCCTTTTCCGTCGCGATGACGATGAGGTCGTTAACGCCTTGAACGCAGAGCTTCACGCCGTCGGCGCGGAGTAAGTTGTTCGTCGCATCGCGGGCGATCACGACGCCATCCGTGACGTTGCCCGAGCCATCGTGGGGAGCGATGCGCCAGATTTCGTCCCAGGCGCCGACGTCGGCCCAGCCGATGTCGCAAGGCGCGACGGCGGCGCGCGCGGTTTTTTCCATGACCGCGATGTCGAGAGGTTGCGAGGGCGCCTGCGCAAAAAGAGGTTCATCGATGTGAATTTCGTCGCCCTGGCGTCGCGCCGCCTTAAGCGCCGCGAGCGCGGTGTCACGGATAGCTGGGCTTGCGTCGAATTCCTTAAGCAGCAATTCCGGGTGAAACAGAAAGATTCCCGCATTCCAGCTGTAGCCGCCGTCGGCCAAATAGGCGGCCGCGGTTTCCGCGTTCGGCTTCTCGCGAAATGAGTCCAAGGCGAAAACGCCATCGCCTAGAGGCGCACCGCGCTTGATGTAGCCGTAACCGGTCGCCGGCCGATTGGGCGCGATGCCGAAAGTGACGATGCGCTCGGCGGCGTAAGGCGCCGCTCGCGCGATCAGTTCGCGAAAACCGGCTGCGTCCGCGATGACGTGATCCGCGGGAAGCAGCAACACCAGCGCTTCGTTGTCAATCTCCGAGGCCACGGCGGCGGCGATAGCGCCGACAGCCGCTGTGTTGCGGGGCAGGGGTTCAAGCACAAGTATGGCGCCTTCGATGTTTGCGGCTTTCAGGTGTTCGCGCACGAGCCTGGTGTGGCGCTCATTGCACAAGACCAGCGGCGGCGCGAATGAGACCGCGCCCTCGGTCCCCTGGACGCGCGCCGCGGTCTCGGAAAAGAGCGAGCGCGCGCTTCCCGCCAACGCATGGAACTGCTTGGGGTGCGCGTCGGTCGACACCGGCCAAAGCCGTGTGCCGGCGCCGCCAGACATAATGGCTGGGATGATGCGAATGCTCATGCGTGTTGCTTGCGTCAAGGCGGGCAAAGCTGCAAGTGCCTTGCCAATCGGCGTTAGACGCCGTGATAGGCGCGGTACCAAGCCACAAAGCGCTCAACGCCCGATTCGATCGGGGTGTGCGGCGAGAACCCGACGGCGCTCGCCAAGTCCTCGATGTCAGCAAAGGTCGACGGCACGTCGCCAGGCTGCATTGGCAACAGGCGCTTCACCGCTTGCTTGCCTATGACGCGCTCGAGCGTTTCGATGAGACGTATCAGGCGCACGGGCGCATTGTTGCCGATATTGTAGAGCCTATACGGGGCGCCTGAAGTCGCTGGGTCTGGCTTGTCGCCGCTCCAGTTCGGGTTTGGCGTCGCGGGAAGATCGCCGACGCGCGTGAGCGCCTCAACAACGTCATCGACATAGGTGAAGTCGCGTTCCATATCGCCGTTGTTGAAAACGTCGATGGGGCGCCCGGCGAGTATCGCCGCCGTGAACAGATAAATGGCCATGTCCGGCCGTCCCCACGGCCCATACACCGTGAAGAAGCGCAGACCAGTCGACGGAATCCGATAGAGATGGGCGTAGCTGTGCGCCAGCAGCTCGTTGGCTTTCTTCGTCGCGGCGTAGAGGCTGAGCGGGTGGTCGACGTTTTGATGCACGGAGAACGGCATCTTGGTCACCGCGCCGTAGACGGAACTCGATGAGGCGAACACCAAGTGATCGATGTCGCTGTGGCGGCAACATTCGAGCAGGTTCACGAAGCCATCTAGGTTCGATGAGACATAGGCGCCGGGATTCGTGAGCGAGTAGCGCACGCCCGCTTGCGCGGCGAGATTGAAGACCAACTTGAAGCGATGGGCGTTGAAGACGCCTTTCAGCGCCGAAGCGTCGGACAAGTCAGCGTGCGCGAACGTGAACCCAGGATGTCTCCGCAGGCGCTCAAGGCGCGCGCGCTTAAGGTCGACGCTGTAATAGTCGCTGAGATTGTCGAGACCGACCACGCGCCGCCCCTCGCTGAGAAGGCGCTCCGACAAATGGTAGCCGATGAAGCCTGCCGCGCCAGTCACCAGGACGGGGGTCATGAAATTCTTGCTCGTTGCGCCCTAGGCGGAATGTCGCGGTTCGATAGCAGAGCAAAGAACAAAAGCAACAAACCCGCCTCAGATTCGGGTCGCGCCGACCGCGCGCACGAAGGTCGCTGCTATCATAATCGTTGCGATCCACCATTCCTGCCACGCGCCGAAGCTGACATTGGCGATGACGCCGATAGACGCGATGGTTGCCGCAGCGGCTGCGGCCGCGATGCGGTGTTGGGCGTAGGATTGCGAGAGCGCTTGTCCCGCGCTCAGAAGGGCGAGCGCGGCGAGCACGGCGCCCACGCCTCCGGTCTCAAACCAAATCTGCAGGCTGGCGCTGTGAGGATGCAGCTGAATCGCGCGAATATCGAGCCCAGCAACCTGCACACGATCGGTTACCGCGCGGGAAGCGTCCAGGCCGTGCCCCAGCCATGGCTGCTCCACGATACGAGCGCAGACGTAGTCCCAAATGCCAATGCGCGCCGACCAACTCAGCGGCAGGACTTCTGTAAGGCGGGGATCCGCCAGGATGAGCGGGGTTAGAAATGGCGCTGCCAGCACCCAAGCAGCCAGGCCGCCGCAGACGCTCCAGAGCGCAAAGCGCGGCGCAGCGAATGCCAGGGCGAATGCGCACAAACCGGCGCCGAAGGCGACGAGGCTGGCGAGTTGGCCGAACGGCAACATCAGGATCGCGAAAAGAAGCAGCGCGGCTCGCGCGAAGCTCGGACGATCCGTCGCGAGGAACGCACCTGCCGTCGCCCAACCCACGCTCAGGAGTACGGTCGAGGCGCGACTGACCTTTCGCCCGAGCTCCCCAAGCGCCGTCTGCGGCGTGGCCGCGTGATTGAGCGGCATGCCCCAGAGGGCCTCGATCGAAAGCAGTCCAGCCAGGACGATCGCTGCGGCGCACCCGGCGGCAAGGAGGAGCCTGCCGTGCCGCCCACCCCCGGCCACAAAAAGCAGCCCCAGCGGGATCAGCGCCGCCAGCTTAGCAGCCTGGGCGTGGCCGGGGTAGGGTGACCACAGGCTTGAGGCGACCACCCAGGCCCAAAATAAGAGGAAGATCGAGAGGGTAACGGGGCTAGATTCAAAGCCTTGAATGATTGCCCTGGGGGCGAGGGCAAGCGCGCCGCCGACACACATAATGACCGGGAGGGCGAGGCCCCCTCCGATTGCGGCCGCCGGTAGAAGGGCGAACACGACCAAAACCGCCAGCCGTCCGAATAATCCGTCCACGTTGCGCGCCCCGAAATTTCTGCTTCGTCATTGGAAATCCGAGCTTTGCCGCTTGGCGCCGGCCCGGATTTAAGCTTTGTTACCCCTAAGGCGCGTATACCTCGTGGGAAGCGCGCCCGAAAGCGCGCGTGGGAGCTTGGGCATGGCGAAGAAAGCTGAGGGCGGCTTCGAACGTGAAGTGCGCGACACCGTGCTCAAGTCCAGTTTGACGGGCGTTGCAGCGACGGCTCTCGCCGTCACGATTTTCTCGCCCGCCGGATTCGGTGGACTCGTTGGCACCAGCTTGGCCTCAGGCTTCGGCGGCGATAGCGGCGCAACGGCGGCCGAAAACCCGTACGCAAACCTGCCCGCGTACCCGACCCCGCTGACGATTGACGAAGTCCAGGAAATCCGCGGCAAGCTCGCGGCGACGGCGGCGTCTATGGAGATCACGCGTGCCGCGACCGAGGATCGGATCGAACGCGTCCGTTCCATCGCGATGGCGAATGGTCTTGTAAGTTTCAGTTCGGCGGCCGTGCCGGTTTCGATGCCGGTGACAGTGCCGACTATTGCGCCGCGCTTCGAGCCGGTTGACGCGGTGGAAACTGCGGCGCTGGAGGAACCGGCCGACCTGCGTTTGACCCTGAGCGAGCCGGTTTCGGTTCTTGCGCCGGTTGAGGCGACGCCTCTTGAGATCGCCGCGGCTCCCGTCAGCTATACCACGGGCGGCGGCGCGGATTTCTCGGCGCCCTACGAGGACTCGCATCTTGCGTTTGCAGAACTCTTGTTCGCAGACGAGCAGTTCTAGCATTTCTGATTAGTCCGCCTCGAAGAAGGTGCGTTACGCTCGGCGCAGAGAGTGTCGCCGCGCGCCTAGTGCTGGCTCGGGAGAGTAGGATGCGTCTGTTTCGCTACATCGCGTGCTTGATCGCAGGCGCGTGCCTTTGCGTATCGCCGGCGGTCGCTGAAACCTACCGATTGAACTACCAAGCGGAAGTGTTGGGCGTCGTCGTTCTGGGAACAGCGAGCTATCAAGTAACGGCGACGCCGGCTCGATATGCCGCGCGCGCAAACTTGAGAACTTCCGGTCTTGCACGTCTCTTTGACCAAACGGAGATTACGGCGTCTTCGATTGGCTCAGTGTCGGGAGGCGCGATCAGTTGGGCCCGCTACGACATCTCTCATGCCTACGCGAACAAGTTTCGGCGCATTCAGTTGTCGCGCGCAGGGGGAGCGGTCACCGCCCAGATCACGCCCCCCTATCGCGATTTGGGAGCGCCCCCGGCCACCAGCGCCCAACAGAGCGGTTCATATGATCCATTGAGCGGCGTCTTTGCCTTGGGTCGTCAGGTCGGCGTTGCGCGAGCCTGCCGTGGCTCTGTGCTCGTCTTTGACGGCCGACAACACTACAGGCTCGCGGTGACGCCTCTGTCGCAAGGAACCTACAATGGCGGCGGCTACAACGGGCCCGCTCTGAGCTGTCATTTCCGCTATGAGCCGGTGGCTGGCTTCAGCGCCGATTTTGATCGTTCGCGCGTTCCCGTCGCGGAGGCGTGGTTTTCGCTCCCGGCGCAACCTGGATTCGCAGCGCCGCTTCGGATCACGGTTCCGACGCCGCTCGGCGCCGCGCAACTCAGCGTCTCAAGTTTTGAAAGAACCGAATAGGAGAGCGACGCCGTGAGCGTGGGCGTCATCGTCGTCAGTTATCGCACTGGCGGCGCGCTGCATGACGGCTTGCCCTCTTGGTTGAATGCCAGCGGCGTCACCGAGATCGTTGCTATCGATAACGGCAACGAGCCGTCGGAAGCGGCGGCGCTCGATGCGGCCGCCCGCTCCGACCGCCGCCTGCGCATCGTTCGCGGGCAGGGCAATGTGGGTTTTGCCGCAGCGTGCAACATGGGCGCGCGTCATTGCGAAGCTGCAATCCTCGTTTTTGTGAATCCGGACGTGGTTCTCGCTGAAGATGCGATCGTACGCCTTCGTGCTGCTCTGGAGGCGGCGCCGCCTCATGCCATTGTGGGCGGGGACCTGCGCGACGGCGGCGGCGCTCCCGAGCGCGGATCGCGGCGGGATCGGCTCACGCCGTGGCGGGCGTTTGTGGCGGTGAGCGGCTTGTCGCGCTTCGCAGGTTTCGCTCCAGTTTTTCGCGACTTCAACCGACATGGCGATCCGCTTCCCCGTCATCCGGTCCCAGTCGGCGCAATCAGCGGTGCGCTCTTCGCTGTCGCACGGGAAGATTTCGAGGCGCTTGGCGGTTTCGACGAGGGATATTTCCTCCACGTCGAGGATATCGATCTCTGCCGGCGCGCGGAGATGCGCGGCTGGCCGGTGCTGTTCGCGCCAGGACCGCACGGCGTTCATAAGCGCTCTACAAGCGATGTTGGGAGCGCCTTCATAAGACGGCACAAGATGCACAGCTTCGCGCGCTATTTTGAGAAGTTCGCGGGCAATCCATTTGAAAAGGCGCTTGCTGGGATCGCGCATGGCGTGGTTTCGGTCCTCTGGCGATGACCAAGCGGGCGTTTGTCATGGGCGCGGGCGGCGCGGTCGGTGAAGCGATCGCGCTGCGGCTGGCGCAACGTGGGTGGCGCGTTCGGGGCGGAGTGCGCACGCAACGGAGCGAGATCCTCCGACGACTTGAAGCAGGCGGCGTGGAAATTGTCGCTTGCGACCTGAGCGAAACAACGCGCTGGAGCGCTGACGCCGCCGGCGCGGACGCCGTGGTGTTCACGACCAACCTAGCGCCGACCGCGGCGGCATTGCGCCAGGCAGCGCTTTCGTGTGAGCGTCTGGTTGTTTTTTCCAGCAATAATGTCGCGGCGGATCCCTCGGCGCCGACGTATCAAACCCTCGCGGAGGCGGAGCGAACGGTACGCGCCCTGCATCCGGGTTGCACCATCATTCGGCCCACGATGATCTATGGCGATCCGCGTCTGCCGACCCTCACGCGCGTCGCCCGTTTCGCGAAGCGCTATCGCATCTTGCCGCTGATTGGCGGCGGACGTGCGCGCATTCAGCCGGTTTTCTTCGCGGACCTGGGCGCGTCTGCGGCGACGCTCTGCGAGTCCAGCGCGCCCAGCGGCGTTTTTGCGATCGGCGGACCGGAGGTCGTCACGATGCGCGAACTTTATCATCGCGTCCGAGCAGCGCTTGGCGAGCACGCGCTTGTCGCGACCGTGCCACGGTGGGCGCTCGCTGTCGCGGCGCCGCTCTGGCACAAGTTCGGGATCGACGCCGAGCAGCTCGCCAGAGCGGACAAGGATCGCGTTGCGATAGAGCAAGATGCATTGCCGCGAGAGGCGCGACCCAGTACGCCGCTCGCGCTAGGGCTTGAACACTTGGCGCGCGAGATGAAGCATATCGAAACGTCGGCAGGAGCCGCAGGATGATGATATGCGGGTGCAGACGCCGAAATGCGCGCACGGCGCCATGATCGCCGCAAGCGAGCGGCGGCTCGACTTCTTTGTCGTAGGCGTACAAAAAGCGGGAACCACCGCGCTCCACGAGATGTTGAGTCGGCGCCCAGACATTCAAATGGCGAGCGGCAAGGAAGTCCATTTTTTCGACGACGAGACGATCAATTGGAACGAGCCAGATTGCGATCGCTTGCATTCACGTTTTTCTTGGAAGCCGGCGCGCGTGCGAGGTGAGGCGACTCCGATAACCATCTATTGGCCCAACGCTCTTGAGAGACTGCACGCATACAACCCCAACGCAAAAATCATTGTCGCGCTGCGCCATCCTGCTCCCGCGCCTTCTCGCACTGGCGCATGGAGCGGGAGCGCGGCTACGAGACGCTTTCGTTCTCGGAAGCAATCCGTGAAGGCCGGCAGCGCGTGACGGCGAGTTCGAATGGCGCTCATCGCGTCTTCTCATACGTGGAGCGAGGTTACTACGACGAACAAATTGAGCGGCTGCTTGGGCTTTTTCCGCGCGAACGCGTCCACTTCTACAAGGCGAACGATCTCTTCGCGCGCCCACGGGAAACGCTCGGTGCGATCTTTTCCTTCTTGGGTGCTCAGCGTCCGTCATATGCGATCGAGACGGAGTATGTGACGCCAGTGCCGAGCCCGCCAGCGCGCATGGATGATGGAGACCTGACGCTGTTGCGGGGGGAGTTTGAATGGCGGTTCGACCGCGTCGAGCGCCTCACGGGCGTCTCGCTCCTTGATTGGCGCGCCCCTGACTATGAGGAACCGATGCGTTCTCTAGTCTAGGCGTCAGAGATACACGCCCAAGACGCTGATAGCCGCGATGCCCATGTTGGCGCCGGTCGCTGTTTCCTGGACGAACACGAGGTTTGAGTCGGAAATCGGCGAGGCGACGCTACAAGGGATCGTATTCTGAGATCCATTTGTTGCGCCGTCCGCGAAGCTGCGTGTCGGTTGGCTGGAGCCGGTCGCGCCGTTTTCGGAAATGTCGACGCGACCGAGCACGCTGTTTCCCGAAGCGACCATTTTGCAGAGGACGCCGGCTTGCCGAAACACACGGCCAAAAACGCTCTGAAGCATCGGCGAGATGTCGACCGCTACGTAGCGATTGGGCGTTGTCGCCGTGGGATCGCCGAGTTGAATGGTCTCGCCGACGGTCCAGCTGGAAATCGATGCCGGGTCCTTGACTTGAAGTTGGTTCGCGGCGGGCTGTGCTTTAACCCAAGCGGCTTGATGGGGTGATTTCGAGGTGTTCCAGATGCGCACATAGCTGACATTGGCCATCAGCGCGTTGTTGAAGAATAGGCCGGCATCGGCGCTCGTCAGCGTGATGGCGTCGCCACTTACGCTGCTGATGGCGGCTGTCCGCGGGTTCTGGGTGCGCGCGGCGTCAAAGCGATAAATTGAGACGACGCCATCGCCGCCGCCGGTGAACAGAAGGCGGCGTTCGCGGTCGCCAGCGAGGCGCGACCAAGTTGACCCGGTCCACGCGAAGAGGGCGGTCTGGTCCTCCACGAAGCACCGCCATCCCGGCTTCGGCGTGAGCTGTTCCCAGGCGCCGTCTCGGTAGTAAGCGAGCGCCTGGTCGCTCATGGAGCCCCAGGCCGAGCCGGTCTTTCCAGTAGGCAGGATGTAGAGCGTGCCGTCGGCCGGCGTCGCTGGCTGTGCAGTGACTGTGGCGGATATCGCCGAGAGTTGCGTGACCGCGTCCAGACGCAACAGCGACTCGTTCAGGGTGACGTGTTTCTGGGCTTGGGCGGCGGCGAGGTAGGGCAATTGTAGGCGTGTTGATGATGACATGAGCGAACATCTCCTCGCCAAAGCATAGCGAGGGCTCAATCAGGTCGGATTGTTGAGATCCTATCCCACGGATGCTGAGGTCACCCGGATTTGTCGCGGAACCGGTTTACGCGAAAGCAGCAGCCCGGGCCACCACGCGAGCGCGCGCGCAATGTCGAGGGTGGTTGCGCGGCGCGCGGCCTGCAGGCGCTTTCGCTCACGCCAAATCTCCTCCAGACCGGTTAAGCCTGCCCACAACCCTCGCCATACTTCCGGCTTTCGGGAGCGAAAGAGGGCCCAGGTGGATGTAAAGGCGGTTAGCGCGAGGTGAGGCAGGAGGAGCGGCCAAAACAGAAGCGGAGGCATGCACTTCACGAAAGTCCAAAAGCGGTTTCGCGTGCCGTGAAACTCGGCAAATGCTGATCCTTCAGTTGAAGAGCCGCCGCCGACATGCGCCACGACGGCGTCGGGCGACTGCAAAGTGCGCCAGCCGAGCAGCCTCAGCCGAAAACCGAGGTCAACGTCCTCAAAGTAACAGAAGTACCGCTCATCAAATCCGCCCGTCTGTTCAAAGAGGTCGCGCCGCACCAGCATGGCGGCGCCGCAAGCGCTGAATGTTTCCGACAGAGGGGGGGGCGCTGTGGCGCGTTCGCCGAAACTGGAGCGGTACGCAATGCCGGTGGCGTGCATCACGTCACCGGTTCCATCGAATATGCCCGGCGCTTCCGCGCGCATCTGGGTGGAGCCGATCGCGCCCGCTTGGGGGTAACGTTCGGCTGTCGCCAGCAGAGCCTTTAGCCAATTTGACTCGGGAAATGCATCGGGGTTCAGGAACACCAAGTACGGTGTTGTGCACCGGCGCGCGGCCAGATTATTCGCCGCCGCGAAGCCGAGATTTGTCTCGCTTTGAATCAGCGTCGTTTTGGGGCTTAGTTCGCCTAGCTGCGGGCGCTGGTCCGCGGCGGATGCATTGTCGACGACAACGAGCGTCCAACGCGTTTCGGTTTGAGCCTGCAACGCAGCGGACTGCCGCTGGAGCCAGCGTCGGCTATTGTAGGTGACAACGATGATCGTCGCGAGCGGAGCGGTCACGGCAGTTCGAGCGAGTCGGCCACGCGGATGAGTTCGCTCAGCGCGAGCGCGATGTGATAGAGGCTAGAGGCGGGCGCGGCTTCTTCAACGAAGCTCCCATCCTCATTCATGCGATCTCTCCATAGGCCGACGCGCGGCATGTCGAGATAGCGTTGGAGCGTGTCGAACGCCTGCACGGCGCAATCGGCTGCGTTGATGTCGCGTGCGCGCTCAAAGCGGACGACGTTCGCTTTAAGGCGCTCTGTGTGCGGCCAAAGCCTTGACGTTCGTGTTCGGGCGCGGCCGTCGACATACAGCTCGTCGTAAACTGCGCCGTTTCGTGCATTGACGCCATACACCTCGGCGTGGATGCGCAGGCGCTCGGCCTGGTCTCGCATGCGATCGCCGCGCTTATCGCCCCAGCGATGGAGAAGCCAACTCCACTCGAAATGATGGCCTGGCTCGACAATGAGTCCTTGCTCTCCGGATCGCGGGCGCCAGTCCTCCTCATAATACTCCGGCAGGGCGCCGTGCTTTGCGTCGAAGAACCTCTCTTCAAACAACGTCGCAATGCGGTCGGCCCGTTTGAGATCATCGTCGGCCCCGGTGGCGTCGTGGAGCGCGAGCATGGCCTCAAGCATGTGCATGTGCGGATTTTGCCGCCGTGGCGGCGTCGGCGAGATGTCTCCCTCCTGGAAACCGCCGAAAGCGTCCGCCCATGCGTTCTCCGCCCATCCGACGAGGCGTTGGGCTTCCGCAATCAGTGTTTGGTCATGGTCTCTGGCGAGCGCCGCTTCCGCGAGAGCGAAGCTAACGAACGCAAGGTCGTAAAGATCGCGGCGGTTGTCCGCGGCGTCGCCATTCGGCGCGAGCAAGTGGCGGGTTCCTCCGTCGCTTCGGATGCAGCGCTTGAGCAAGGTCTCTACGCCGGCTTCCAACGCCTCTTGCCAGGGGCCATCCCAGCCCATCCGGCCCGCGCGGGCGTACACGAACGTTTGCCGCGCTTGCACGCGCGCGCGCCGAGGCAGGGCGGCGTCCGGCGCGCCGTCGAGGCGTAGGCGTTCGTGGAAGCAATGACTCGACCGGTCGAACCCTTGCGACCACCAAAGTGGCAGTGCATGCGCGAACAACCACGTCTTGGCGGTTTCGCTGCGAGACTTGAGCGCGCGGACCACGCGCGCGAGGTCATTTCCGGGGGGCATCATCTGAGGCAATCTTTCCGTCACCGCGTCCATGAGCTGACCAGGCGCTACTTGCACGCTCTTTAATCCCGCTGCATCGGCGGCGCCCGTGTCGAGCGGCGTGTCGCCCACCATCAGGCAGCGATCGGGCGCGACCTCCCACTCCAACAGCGCTCGTCGCAACATTCCGGGATTGGGTTTTCGATCGGGGTGATTGGCGTGCGAGAAGCCGGCGATCGTCCCATCGCCGTGGTAAGGGCAATGATAAAAGGCGTCGATGTGCGCGCCACGGCGTCTGAGCTCCGCCTGCATATGCTCGTGGAAGCGATGCATGTCGCCTTCGGAGTAGAGACCGCGCGCCACGCCAGATTGGTTTGTAACAACAATCGCCAAGGCGCCGGCGTCGTTGACCGCGCGGATGGTCTCGATAGCGCGGGGCTGCCACGCGAGATCCTCCAGGCGGTGGGTGTAACCGCTGTCTTCGATGAGCGTCCCATCGCGGTCGAACAACACCGCCGGGCGGCGCATACGGTCGGGGAACGTGGCCCGGGCTTCGCTCAGTGTTTCCGGCAGACCGATGTCGATGAAGAAGCCGTTGCAGCACATTCCCGCCAAGACCTTGGCGTCTGCCAGTTTGGGAAAGACATTCGACTCCAGTGACAAAGGGGCCGTGTGAATCCAGTCCATTATCGAACGGCGAAGCGCATAAGCTCCGCAAGAAATCAGAGCGTCCCCAGCGCCCGCACCGTCCTTCTCGCGGAACCGAAGTATGCGGTCGCCATCGACATCGACTTGCCCATATCGCTCGGCGTTGGAGACCGAGCGGAGCGCAATGCTGGCGACGTCTCGGGGCTTTAGGGTGTCTGCGAGCGCCAAAATATTCACATCCGCGAAGGAGTCTCCATTAACGAGCAGAAAGACCTCATCCAGGCAGCCGGCGCCGAGGAGTGCGCCAGCCGTGCCGGCGGGCGATTTTTCCACAACCACGCGCACCGAGGCATTCAGCACACGCGTGCCGTGGTAGATTTGATGGGTCATCGCGCCCAGGTGCCCGGCGAGAAGCACGATGTCGCGGACGCCTTGTCGGGCAAGATGCACAAGAATGTAATCTAGAAATCGACGCCCTCCCGCCACGGGGAGGAGCGGCTTGGGAGTGTCTCGCGCAAGAGGACCTAAACGGGTTCCTTTACCGCCGACGAGGACAAAAGCTTGTCGCATGGCGGTGCTATGCCACGCGACGGACTGGGCGCAAGCCCACGTTATACCGATGCGCTGGACGAAGTTGCAGCGGAGTGTCAGTTTTGCTCTAGGTCAAACATGCTGCACTTGCTAAGGCACGGGGCAGCGGTTTGGTGCGAACTCTGTGGGGGGATGTCTTGGCAACAGCATTAGGGCTGGCTGTCCGCGATTTGGCCGTTTCCTTGAAGCGGCTGCCATTGGCTGCGGACCTCGCCTCGCAGGACATTCACGGGAAGTACAAGCGAACCGTATTGGGGCCGCTTTGGATCGCGCTTGGTCAGGCAGCGACCGTCGGCGGTTTTGTCTTGGTCTTCTCGAGCTTGTTCGGTTTGTCGGTTGATGTCTATGCGATCTATCTCGCGGCGGGTTTCCCAGTTTGGGCGCTCATTTCAAGCTATTTGACTGACATGCCAAACGCCTTTGTGGCGTCGAAGGGGTTTATCGAGAGCTATGAGGTCCCTTGGCTCACGCACATTTGGAGACGCTCCATCGGGTATCTGTTCGTCTTTGCGCATCAGGTTATCACTCTGTTTGCCGCGATGGCTATTTTGCGCGTACCTCCAAAAATCGAGATGCTTTACGCGCTACCGGCGCTGCTCATTGTAAGCGTTGCCGGCGCGGGAATTGGAATAGCTTTGGCGGTGATTGGCGCTCGGTACAGGGATCTGCAACCGGCGATGAGCATATTCGCTGGCGTCGCATTTTTGTTTTCGCCAGTGATGTGGCGCGCTGAGCAATTGCAAGTGAATGAATGGGTCGTGCAATACAATCCTCTTTATTACGTCATTTCTCTGTTGCGCGATCCACTGCTCGGCGTCGCCCCACCTGCGCAAACATGGGTGATTTCGGGGGGGATAGCAGCGGGCGCTTTGATCACCGGCGTTCTAGTATTTCTGTTGAGCCGCCGCCGGCTCTATCATTGGCTGTAGTCTGCATGGTTCGCCTCGACCTTTCCGATGTCTGTGTACGCTACCCGATCTACGCGACGAGTCGGCAACGCTCGATCCTGGGCTTCGCCGCAAATCGTGCTTCGTTTGGGCGACTCGCGCGAGACGCTGGTCGAATTCCTGTCGTGAATGCACTGAACGGCGTCACTTTCTCTCTGCAGCAAGGTGATCGGCTGGCGCTCGTGGGCCGCAACGGGTCAGGCAAGACGACCATGCTCAAGCTCTGTTCCGGACTAATTTTGCCGGACAGCGGTGAGATTGAGGTTGAAGGGGCGCGAGCCTGCATCATAAATCCCGGCGCTGGCCTGGATCACGACAAAACGGGTTTTGAAAACGTCGAAATGATGGGCCGCCTCCTTGGGATATCGCGCGTGGGTCGACGTTTGCTTGCCGACGACGTGGCGGATTTCACCGAGTTGGGGGATTTTCTCAACCTGCCCGTTCGCACCTACTCCGCGGGCATGACGATTCGGCTTCTCTTTGCCGTCGCTACGTCCGTCGAAAGTGACATCCTGATCGTTGACGAGGTAATCGGGGCTGGTGACGCTCACTTCGTCGAAAAGGCGGCTAAGCGCATTCGAGCTACTTTCGCGCGAGCGAAAATTCTTGTTCTAGCCACGCACTCAGGCGAAATTGCCAGTCAGTTGTGCAATCAAATGCTTTGGCTGGACGCCGGTCGAAAGGTCATGCTCGGAGAGCCTCGTACAGTTTGGGATGCGTACATAAATCAGCGCCCACAGCTCGAGGCGGTAGCGTGATGAGGTTCGCTCCCTGGCGTAGGCGACGGCCATGTCTTTAAGGGGAAGTTCGTTCGTGCGGGCGCGAGCGCCGCTGCGGCTCGGCCTCGGTGGCGGAGGGACCGACACATCGCCGTACGTCGAAACCTATGGCGGCGTGGTGATAAACGCGACCGTCGATCTCTACGCCCATGTGACATTCGCGCCCTCGGAGAGCGGTGAAGTCGAGCTGTACCTAGACGACCGAGGGGTATCGTGGCGGGGTCCAACGGATGGGCCGTTGCCGCTTGATGACGAGTTGCTCTTATTGAAGGGCGCCTACAATCGGGCCTGCCGAGAGTTTAACGGCGGGCGCGGCATGCCGCTTGCGATTCACGTCTATGCTGACGTGCCGCCAGGCTCCGGCCTCGGAACGTCTTCCGCGATGGTGACAGCCCTGGTGCAAGGGTTCAACGAGTTATTTCAGGCGCGCCTCGGTCCCTACGATGTGGCGCGCTTGGCGTATGACATCGAGCGCATCGACCTAAAACTCAATGGCGGGCGGCAGGATCAGTACGCTGCGGCGTTTGGCGGCGTGAATTTCATTGAGTTTGGCCCCGGTCAAGCTGTCTTGGTCAACCCACTGCGAATATCTCCAGAAACCGTGGCGGAGTTTGAGGCTTCGCTCGTGCTGTTTTTTTCGGGCGTGTCGAGGGAAAGCGCACGGATCATCGATGAACAGACGCGGAACGTGAGCACCGGGGCCAGCCAGTCGCTCGACGCAATGCACCAACTCAAGGCGATCGCCTATCAGATGAAGCAAGCGTTGCTGCTTGGGCGGATCGCCGAAGTGGGAGCGATCTTGGACGCCGGCTGGGAGCAGAAGAAGCGCACTGCTTCATCGGTGACGACACCCGAATTAGATGCGGTTTACAACGCCGCGAAGGCAGCGGGCGCGTACGGAGGGAAAGTTTCGGGCGCTGGCGGCGGCGGCTTCATGATGTTCCTCGTTGATCCGCGGCGCCGCCAGCACGTGGTACGCGCGCTTGAGGGCGCGCCAGGCCGCATCTTCGCGTCGGGGCTAACATCGCGTGGCGCGATGTCTTGGCGTATAGGCGATGACCTTAGAAAAGCGCTCGGCAGGGCCGCTTGATTGAGCGCCTTTCCATTCCTGACGTATGGACGTTTTCGCCGCGCCGCTTCGAAGATGAGCGCGGCAGTTTCTGTGAAACTTTCAATGCTAGGGTTTTGCAGGATGCGCTTGTGGGCGTGTCCTTTGTCCAGGACAATCAAGTATCGACCTACCGTACGAAAACGCTAAGAGGGGTGCATTTCCAGGCGCCGCCAAGAGCCCAGGACAAGCTTGTACGAGTACTGAAAGGGGCGATCCTGGATGTCGCTGTCGATCTTCGCCGGAATTCGGGAACCTATGCCAAGTGGGTCTCGGTGCGCCTAACGGCGGAGAGCGGTAAGCAAATCTTTGTGCCCAAGGGGTTTGGGCACGCGTACCTCACGCTCGAGCCGAACACCGAAGTCCTCTACAAGGTGAGCGACTTTTATAGCAAGGATCATGAGCGCGGCGTGGCTTGGAGCGATCCAGATATCAACATAGACTGGGGCGCGGGTGAATCCGAGTTGGTGATGGTAGATCGGGACCGATTTTTTCCTCGTCTAGCGGATCTTCCGCCATATTTCTGATAGGATGGAAATGCGGGCGTTGATCACAGGGGGCGCCGGATTTATCGGCTCGGCGTTGACAAGGCACTTGGTCGCTCAATTGGGGTGGTCGGTGACGGTTGTCGACAAGCTGACCTACGCAGGCCATCTAAGTTCCCTCGCGGAGGTTGCGGACAGCCCAAACTTTGCATTTGTCAAAGCGGACATTGCCGACCGGGCGACGCTAACGACGGCTTTAACTGCGGCGCGGCCGGACATCATTTTCCATTTGGCCGCCGAAAGTCATGTTGACCGCTCGATCTCCGGGGCGGGCGAGTTCATCGCCACCAACATCGCAGGTACGTTCAGCCTGTTGGAGTGCGCGCGCGACTATTGGATGAGACTCCCAAATGCAGCGCAAGACCGGTTTCGCTTTCTGCATGTCTCAACCGACGAGGTTTACGGATCGCTGGGTGACACAGGCGCATTTTCCGAGACAACCGCCTATGACCCCCGCTCTCCATACTCGGCAAGCAAGGCGGCGTCCGACCACCTGGTGAGCGCATGGCGCCACACTTATGGGTTTCCGAGCTTGATATCGAACTGTTCTAACAACTACGGTCCGTTTCAGTTGCCGGAGAAACTCATTCCCCTGATCATTCTGAACGGCATCGAAGGCAAACAACTGCCGGTCTACGGTGATGGAAGAAACGTACGTGATTGGCTGTATGTTGATGATCATGTCGAAGCGCTTTGCGTGCTTGCGCTGAAGGGGCGAGTAGGGCGGAACTACAATATTGGCGGCCGAAGCGAACGATCAAATATCGATGTTGTCAGATCCGTTTGCGCCCTCTTGGACAGGCATGCGCCCAAGGAGCGTTCTGCATGCGACCTAATTGCATTCGTCGCCGATAGGCCAGGCCACGACCATCGCTACGCCGTCGACGTTTCCCGGATTGAATCCGAGCTTGGTTGGCGGCCTTCAATGAGTTTTGAGGAGGGCCTGGAACGTACCGTCCGATGGTATCTGGAGAATGAGGTTTGGTGGGCGCCGCTGCGAGGATTGTCTCAGAAACGTCTCGGCCTCTCGGACAAGGCGGGCGCGGCGTGAACATTCTTGTCGTCGGACGCAGTGGGCAGGTCGCGCGGGCGCTCAAGGAACGCGCCGTGAGGGGCGGCGTGTCACTAATGTCCCTCGGGCGCCCAGATCTTGATTTGTGTGATGATGCGAGCATCGAACAAGCGATTTTTGATGCGCGGCCGCAAGTTGTCATAAACGCGGCGGCATATACGGCTGTCGATCGCGCCGAAGACGATGCGGACCACGCATGGCGTGTCAACGCGCACGCCGCCGGCCTGGTCGCGGACGCGGCGCAGCGCAGTGGCGCCGCGATTATTCATCTCTCGACGGACTATGTGTACTCGGGCGCGAGCGCGAAACCATATCGCGAGACGGACGAAACCGGGCCAACCAGCGTGTATGGAGAGTCGAAACTGGAGGGCGAGCGACTGGTGCGCGAAGCCAATCCCCGCGCCGTCATCATCAGAACCGCGTGGGTTTTTGATGCATGCGGGGCGAATTTTATGCGAGCGATGCTTCGCAAGGCGCTTACCGACGCTGAAATCCCGGTTGTGGCCGATCAGTTGGGGTGTCCCACGTCGGCGGACGCCCTCGCGCAGGCGCTGCTGGCGATCGCCGCGTCGATGGAACATCCCGGCACATACCATTGCGTATGCACGGGAGAGGCTTCGTGGGCAGAGTTCGCGGAGGCCATCTTTGAGCAAGCGCTGGCCCGAGGCGGACCGGTTGCTCGTGTTCGGCCAATTCGAACAGAAGACTATCCTACGCGCGCGCGCCGCCCCGCGAATTCGCGATTGAATTGCGATAAGATCGAGAAGGATTATGGGGTTCGCCTCCCATCCTGGAAATCCGCGTTGACCGCTTGTATCGATCAGGTCGCGGTCGATGGATGGAGGCTAGCATGAGGGGCATCGTTCTGGCCGGCGGCGCCGGTACCCGGTTGCACCCCATTACGCTCGCAACGTCCAAACAGCTTCTGCCTGTCTACGACAAGCCGCTCATCTACTATCCAATCTCGGCGTTGATGCTAGCTGGCATCCGCGACTTCCTGATCATCACTACGCCTGCTGATCGAGGACAATTCAGCGCTTTGTTGGGTGACGGATCCAAGTGGGGCTTGCGGTTCAGCTACGCGGAGCAAGCATCGCCCGCTGGCATCGCGCAGGCGTTTCTAATCGGTAAGGATTTCATTGGTGACGAAAGGTGCGCGCTCGTTTTGGGCGACAACATCTTTTACGGGCATGGCCTTGGCGATCATTTGGAAAGCGCCAGACGTGCGGACGGCGCATCAGTGTTTGCCTACCAGGTTGCAGATCCCGAGCGCTTCGGCGTGGTCACGTTCGATGAGCGCGAGCGGCCCATTTCAATAGAAGAAAAGCCGAGATCTCCCGCTTCAAATTGGGCGGTCACAGGCCTCTATTTTTATGATGCTGATGTTGTGCAGTTGGCCAGCGCGCTCAAGCCATCCGCGCGAGGGGAGTTGGAAATTACCGATCTGAACAGAGCCTACCTCGAGCAAGGGCGCTTAAGAGTTGAGCGTTTGGGGCGGGGGTTCGCATGGTTGGATACAGGCACCCCTGATTCCTTGTTGGAAGCGTCCGAATATGTTCGAACGCTAGAAAAGCGGCAGGGTTTGAAGATAGCATGCCTGGAAGAGGTGGCGTTTAGAATGGGTTTCATAGATCGCAGACGGTTGCTTGATTTGGCGTGCGGCCTCTCGAAATCCAGTTATGGGGAATACCTCATACGCCTCGTGAGAGAGTGCGACGACAGAAACTCAGGCTTTGGAGGCGATCACCCTTCAAGCGGCGAAATCCAGCGTTAGAGTGACGCATGATCATCTTGGCGCATCGAGGGTGGTGGTCCGATCCGGCGGAGAAAAATACCGCGGCTGCATTCGAACGTGCGCTTGCCGCGGGTTTTGGGCTTGAGACCGATATTCGCGACCATGACGGCGAAGTGGTCATTGCCCATGACCCGCCGAGAGGGGGCAAGCATTTGCGACTGGAAGAGCTGTTGGCGCTCTACCAGGCGGCGGGGCAGCCAGGCGCGCTCGCGCTAAACGTCAAGGCCGACGGCCTGCAGAGCAGCGTCGCGCGTGCGCTAAAGCAGAGTGGCGTTGCGAATGCGTTCGTTTTTGACATGGCTGTGCCCGATGCACTTGGGTACAGCGCGTTGGGCGTCTCCGTCTTCACCCGTCATTCCGAAGTGGAGCCGGTGCCTGCGTTCTTGGATAGAGCTGCGGGCGTCTGGGTCGATTGCTTCGAATGCGATTGGATAACTAAAGAGGTGATAGAGTCGCATCTGGGAGGAGGGCGGTTGGTCGCGCTCGTGTCACCAGAACTTCACCGACGCGAGCACGAAACAGCGTGGCTGCATTGGCGCGGAGCCGATCCCTCGGTCATGATCTGCACGGATTTTCCTGATCGTGCTCAAGCCTTTTTTGGCGCCATCACATGAGCAAGTCCGCTGCTCGACGCCGCGCGGTTGAGTCCGGTAAAGTCACCGCATCTGGCAAGGCGGTGATACGGGCGATCCTCTTCGATATGGATGGCGTTCTTATTGACGCAAAGGATTGGCACTATGACGCGTTGAACGACTGTCTTGCGTTGTTTGGCCTTGAGATCAGCCGCGATGAGCATCTCGCCATTTATGATGGTTTGCCAACCCGCAAGAAGCTTCAATTGCTAAGCCGGGTTCGGGGGCTCCCGGTGGGGCTGCATGAGTTCATCAATGATCTAAAGCAGCGTCGAACGCTGGAGATGACGCTCGAACGCTGTAGGCCGACCTTCCAGCATCAATATGCATTGTCGCGCTTGAAGCGGGAGGGCTTCGCTCTCGCTGTTTGCTCGAATTCTGTCCGTCAAACCGTGCAAGCCATGATGGAGCAGGCGGCGCTATCGCAGTACCTGGACGTTTATCTCTCAAACGAAGATGTTGGCAAACCAAAGCCTGACCCGGAGATATATTTGCTGGCGATGCAACGCCTCGGCGTGCGTCCGAGCGAGTGCTTAATCGTAGAAGACAACGAGCACGGTCTACAAGCAGCGCGCGCGTCGGGCGGGCACGTCTTGGAAGTGTCGTCTGTGTTGGATGTGACATATCCGCGCCTCATCGGGGCAATCCGCGACGTTGGAGGCAAAGGGTGAGGTTTGTCATACCGATAGCGGCGAGCGATGACCTGTTCCCGAGGGCGGAGTTTCATTTCCCAAAGCCGCTTGTCGAGATCGATGGCGTCCCGATGATTGCGCACGTCATACGCAATCTTCGCAGTGGGACGCCAGATGCCGACTTCGTGTTTGTGGTGCGCGCCCAGGATTGTCGCGAATTTAGCTTGGATCGTACCCTAGAAATTGAAACCGACGGTCGATGCAAGGTGATCCAGTTGGCGGGCGCGACGGCAGGAGCCGCTTGCAGCGTGCTCATGGCCATCGATCACATCAATGACGCCCAGCCGCTCGTGGTTGCGAACGGCGATCAGATCGTAGATGCGGATCTGAATCGAATCTGGGCGGGGTTTGCGCGCGCGGAAATCGAGTCAGGAGTCGTGACTTTTGATGCGGTTCATCCACGCTGGTCTTACGTTCGCATAGGCGACGATGGCCTCGTCGCGGAGGCCGCCGAAAAGCGCGTCATCAGCCGGCGGGCGATTGCGGGGCTTTATTATTTCAGGCGTGGCGATCTCTTCGTGGAAACCGCGCAAAACGCTATCCGCAATGGTCGCGGGCAAGGCGCGATTCACTACATCTCGCCTACGCTGAACGAGGTGGTGCTGCGCGGCGGGCGCGTAGGGTACGCGGATATCGATAGCGAGAGCTACCACAGTTTCTATTCGCCGCAGCGCGTCGAACAGTACCAACGTCACCTACAAAGCCGGCGTTTCGCGGTGCCACGCGTGCGTCAGGACCGAAGCGTCAACATTGTCATCCCAATGGCCGGACTAGGGAGCCGCTTTTCGCAGGCGGGGTACGATAAACCAAAGCCATTCATAGATGTTGGCGGCCGGACCATGATTGAACGTGTGATGGACAATCTACGTGTTCCTGGCGCCAAGTACACGTTGATCGCTCGACGGGAGCATGTCGAGGCGGAGCCCAGATTTGTGGCCGACCTTAAGCGCAGAGGGAATGTGCGGTTCGTGCTGATTGATCGACCGACCGAGGGCGCCGCATGCACAGTGTTGCAGGCCCGATCCGCCTTGGATGTTGACGGGCCGATGCTCATCGCGAACTGCGATCAAATCATAGATTTCGCGTGCGCGGAGTTTGTTCGCGACGCGTGCGAGCGAGAGTTGGATGGCTCCATCCTTGTTTTTCGAGACGTGGCGCGAGATCCCAAGTGGTCGTTCGCGCGACTAGACGGCGATGGAAATGTGGCGGAAGTGCAGGAGAAGAAGCCGATTTCGGACCTGGCTACCGTGGGATTATACTATTTCGCTAGAGCCGGTGATTTTATCAATGCAGCAATTGACATGATCGCGCGCAATGAGCGGATCAACAATGAGTTTTATGTTTGCCCCGTTTACAACTACGCGCTCTCGATGGGCGCCAAAGTTGGCGTCTTCGAGATTTCGGCGGAGTTAATGCACGGGATCGGTACGCCGGAAGACCTAGCGCTTTATGTGAAAACGCTCTCATGAAGTGCATTGTGCCGCTTGCCGGTCCTGATCTCATAAGTGACCGATATGGGTTGCGGCCGTTGGTTGACGTTGGCGGCGCGCCGCTGCTGAAACGCACTATCGGAGAGCGTGCGTGGGCGGTAGGTGCGAGCAGTGAAGACTACGTGTTTGTTGTCCGAGATGTCGGGGGGTTGGAGCCGCTAACCTCCTATATCGCGGGCGCTTGGCCCGGCGCGCGCGTCGTAAAATTGTCAACGCTCACGGGAGGCGCCATGCTTTCTGCGTTGGCGGGCGCCGCGTATTCCGAAAGAAACCAACCGATCGTCATCGACCTGGCGGATATGATGTTTCGCGGAGAGGGGTGTTTGCCGAAGGCGGACTGGGATGCCGGCGTTGGCGGTATTGTGCCGTGCTTCAAAGCTGATGACCCTGCCTACTCATATGTTCGACGGCGTTCTGGGGAGGTTGTGGAAACAGCGGAAAAGCGCGTCATCTCTAACGAGGCGTCAGCGGGTGTGTACGCATTTTCCGATCCAGGCACGTTCTTGGCGGCTGCGGCTCACTCCATGAAGCACTACGACACGCTGGTGCACGGGGGTATGCTGTTTGTATGTCCGATGATGAACGGCGTGTTGGCGCAGGGCATGCGTGTTTTGGCGCCAAGCGCAGGCACGGTAGTTCCGATCGGCAAGAATTTCCACTAGATCGGAACCACCATGTCGGAAGCAAGCGATCCAACATTAAAGCCCGCATGGGCGGTGGTTTGTGGGCTGATCAGAAATGAGGCCAATGCCTTGCGGCAAGCGACCGAACTTGCGCGTCTCCAGCAGGACGGTTTGATCGAGGGCGTCGTTTTCGCGACCTGGTTTGGGGAATTCGCGAAGTATCCCGCCGTAACGCGAGCGTTTCGCGACCTTGGAGCGAGCCTAATTGAAAGTCAGGAACCATCGGTGAAGATGGTTGGGCACGCGATGCACCAGGCCAAGGCGCTTAGTTTGGCGCTGTCCGTATGCCCTGACGAACGGATGGTTCTGAAGATTCGCCCGGACATTGTTCCGATTAACGACATGATGCGCGACGTTGTTAGCGGCCACCGCATGCGCGCGCAGGGGCGACGGGTCGCGCCGACGCTTTTTCGGAGGCCAGTATTCGCGCATAGTGGGTTCATTTTTTGGCCGTTTTACCTGAATGACATCTACTATTTTGGACAAAAGGAAGATTTGCTCAGGATTGCGGATGTCGACCTTAAGGCGGAAATGTTGTACAATGAGCTTGCGCCAGAACAGTTCTTTCACTTGGCGCCGGTTTTGGATCACTGCGCGGCGATCCGCGGTTTCATGAGAATTCAGCGTGGCGTTCGAGTCGGCGATCGGCGGGCGAACGAACGGTATCAACGTATCTTGCTGAGTTCGCCGTTTTGGCCAGGTGTCTGGGGCGCCTATATGCGCCTATTGTGCGACAACTACTACGTTGGCTATACCGCCGATGACCACGTCTGGTCGGATGATAACCTCGCCGCCTTTGGCCGGTTTCGACTCCGGGACCTATTGCGGCGGCCGGATGAGATGCCGCAGTTGGAGTTCGCACGCGGCGCCGCGGCGCCGATTTTTCACTCGGTTGGTTGGGCTCTGGCGGGAGTGCGGGGCGCCTATCGTTCGTGCCGGATGGGGGAAGCTGTCAAAGAAGCAGCGGCCGCAGCCTATCGGCCCTTCCATGAGACGCCGATCTTTCCAGACCCCGAAGCTCAGCGCTTGGCCGAGAAACTGAAGCGCACATTTTCCGGCTACGCGGCGCGTATCCGCCTGAACGACGGCGCTAGCCTGTGCCGCGTAGAAGGCGGCGCCGAGCGGGTTACGCTCATCGCCGGCGGCGACGAAGCCCAGCATCTCCATGCCGAGGTTAACGCGCTGCGGCGGCGGGTTGACGAGTTGACGCATGCCCTGGGTCGTCGCGGTGGGCAAACTTGAGCGGTATAACCGGGACAAATATCCACACCCGCGTGGTGGGAGTCTTGTTGCTTTCCATCCGCTGCGGTTAACTCTGCTCAGGAGCAGAAAGCGCCGACGCCGTGAACATCCGCACCGATTTTCTTCAACCTGCACCTGAGGGGCGCGCCACCGCCGCGACGGCGCTCGTCGTAGCTGGGATGCACCGCAGCGGCACGTCCGCGCTTACGCGGGTGTTTTCACTGCTTGGCGCTGAGCTCCCCAAATCGCTCATGCCGCCAGCCGCGGATAACCCTGGCGGATTCTGGGAGTCGGCAAACATCGCGGCTCTAAATGATGAGATCTTGGAACATTTCGGTGGCGCTTGGGATGACGTTCTCGTTTTTCTCGCACGGCGGACGAGCTTGCGAGCTAACGCGGCATATTCGGCGAGAGCGTACGACATGCTCGCCTCTGAATTTTCGCTTCAACGACTATTCGTGCTGAAGGAGCCGCGCATTTGCTTGCTCCTCGACTTGTGGCTAGAGGCGATCCGTCGCCAAAATTGCTCGCCGTGCATCGTGATTCCAATTCGTGATCCGCTGGAAGTCGGCGCATCTCTATCCGCGAGGGATGGGCAGTCGCAAGGGCGTGGCTGGCTGTTGTGGCTCATTCATTTCCTGAGCGCCGAGCTGTCAAGTCGAGGTGTACCTCGTTTGTTTGTGCGCTACGAGGACGTGTTGCTGGACTGGCGTCGCGTGGGCCAGCGGGTCGAAGCCGTGGCGGGCGAGCGATTTCCAGTGTGGACGCCGGCCGCGGAGCGAGCAGTTGATGCCTTTATCGATAGCTCCTCGCGCCATTTCGTATCTCCGCGCGAAGCGATAGACGCACGGAGCGATGTTAGCGCGTGGGTGAAAAATGCGTACTCTTGGGCCATGACGGCGGCGGGTGGATCGGAGCCCGACACAACGGCCCTTGATGACATCGCAAAGGATTTTTCCGCGCATCTGCGGGTGTTTGCTCCGGTGATCGGGGACCATACAATGTTGGCGCGATCCGCTGCGCGACGCGTTCGCTCGCTTGAGTCCGAAGTCGCTCTCTGTCGCATCGACGCGACTGACTCAGCGGAAGCGCTAACGCGCGCTCGGGCGGAGGCAGCGACGGCGCGCGCTGATGCGGAGCGGCAAGAGTCGCTAGCTCAGACACAGATCGCCGAAGCGCACGACAAAATGACGGCGCTAAGCGACGCTCTTTGTACGGTGCGTGAGCAGCTCGCTAAGAAGCAGTCCGAGTTGCGGGCAGTACTGGAAAACGCACCGCAGGAGAAAATTGTCCAGCTCGAGCATGCGCTGGAACTTGCCCGCAACGAGAGCCGTGCTTTGGCGAATGAGGTGCGAGATCGTGAAGCGCGTATCGTCTCCCTTGATGCGGAGCTGCAAAGTGCCGTGGGCGCGCGAGAACAACTCGCCGAGAAGCAATCAGAGTTCCTGGCGATACTCGAGAGTTCGTCTAATGATAAGATCGCCCAACTGGAGCGCATGCTAGAGGTCGCTCAGGGCGAGTCTCGCGCTTTGGTGGAGGATGTGCGTGACCGTGAAGCGCGCATCACGTCCCTCGACGCCGAACTCCAGAGCGCGATGGTGGCGCTGGCGTTGCGTGACGCGCGCTTCGAAGAGTTGCAGGCGAACGGGCGCGAAGTGCGCGACAATGCGCTACGCTGGATGAAGGCTCACGCGGATGTCGTCGCAAGCGTACGTCCGCTCACGTTACAGCTTGCGCAGAGCAGCGAACAATTGCGCACTTTGGGCGTCGAATATGAACGTCTCAAGATGGCTTTAGAAACAGCCGAGGCGCGGTGTGCCGATCTTTCATGCTCGCTCGAGGCGCAGTCTATCGCTCACGAAGACGCACTGAACGCGATCCGAGAAGAGTTGCAGGCGCAAATCAGCATGCGAGAACAGCAAAGCGTCGCCAAGGAGGAGTTGGAGAGCAAGCTGGCGTCGTGTGAGGTGGAGCTGGCGAACGTCCGCGACGATCAGCGACATCGTGAGGAAACCATGGCGCAGCTGACCGCGGAAAACAGGCGTCTGGTCGCGCGCGTTGAGGAGGTGGAGAGCAGTAGGGGCGCGCTCGAGGAAAGTGCGCGCGGACTTGCGTTGCAGGCGGTGGAGCTGACCGCCCGTCATCGTGAGGCAGAATCGACCCTGGCAAGTGAGAGGGTCTACGCCGAAGAACTCGAGCGATCCGCCAGGGAAACGGCGCGGATGCTGCAACTCGAGACCGCAAAACGCGTGGAGTTGGCACAGCGTGCGGAACAGCAAGCGGACCTGCTAAGGCGCTTACGACCGCGCCTGCGAGCGGCCCGGGCAGCATTGTGGAGGAACCGCTGGCTCCTCCCGCTGTCTTATGGAGTTGATTGGCTTCTAGCGGCTGCGAAAGTGGGGTTAGTCGAGGCGACGCGAAGAGTACGCGATACCATTGAGCTGCGCGCAAGTGGGGTCTTTGACCCCGTTTTTTATCTTGAGAAGAACTGGGACGTAGACGTCGCTGGCGTTGATCCAATCGCACACTACGTGGCGATGGGAGCAGCAGAGGGGCGCGATCCCACCAGGGACTTTTCTACCCGTTGGTACGCATCGTATTATCCCGATGTTCGCGCGTTGGCGGCGAATCCGCTCCTGCACTACGTAAGACATGGGCGCGCGGAAGGGCGCCTCACGAAGGCGTCGGACCACGCAACGAGCGAAGGTGGGCTTGGTGGCCTACGAGAGGGCAATGGAACTACGGGCATTGACCCGTATTCCATCCGCCCAGACGACGCGGTCGCACAAGAAGCATCGCGCGGCGAGGCGTTCTTGCGGAGGTATGGGCTCCGGTCCGAAGCGCCGGACTGGGCAGGCGCGGCGGCATCTTTGAACGGCGTCCTAGAAGAGTGCGCGACGCCGGTGGCAAGCATCGTCGTTCCGGTCTATGGACAGCTCGCGCACACGCTCAATTGCCTTGATGCGTTGGCCCGCCATAAGACGGCTCGCTCGTTTGAGATCATTGTCGTGGACGATTCCTCGCCGGATGAAAGTGGGTTTTGGTTGGGCCGTCTGAAGGGCATCCGCAACATACGGCGTGAGAAAAACGGAGGGTTTATCGCGGCATGCAATGACGGCGCGCGCCTGGCGCGGGGGCGGTGGGTGGTGCTATTGAACAACGACACGCGTGTTGTTGACGGTTGGTTGGATGCGCTGCTTGATCACTTCTCAATTCACAAGAACACAGGTTTAGTGGGCTCCAAGCTGCTCTACCCGGACGGCAAGTTGCAGGAGGCGGGGGGCATTATTTGGCGCGACGGCAGTGCTTGGAACTATGGTCGCGGCGACGACTCCAACCGACCGGACTATTGCTACGCTCGCCAAGTGGACTACTGCTCTGGCGCATCAATCGCATTGCCGAAATCTCTTTGGGAAGAGCTTGGCGGCTTCGACCAACACTACGCGCCCGCATATTGCGAAGACTCGGATCTCGCCATGCGCGTGCGGCACACGGCCGGCAAGGAAGTGTGGTATCAGCCACTATCCCGCGTGATCCACTACGAGGGCGTAACCGCTGGCCGAGACCTTTCTCAGGGGGTCAAGGCCTATCAGGTCGAGAATCAGCGTAAGCTTTTCATGCGCTGGAGAGAAGCGTTGGCCGCGCATCGGGAAAACGGCGACGAGCCGTGGCTCGAGCGCGACCGTGGCGTCACAAAGCGCGCGCTCGTTGTCGAGCCATCAACACCCACGCCGGATCAGGACGCGGGATCGAATACCGTCGTAAACAAATGCCGCGTCCTCCAGATGCTGGGATACAAGGTAACGTTTGTTCCAGAAGACAACATGCTTTTCCAACGCCAGTATTCAGAAGCGTTGCAGAAGCAGGGATTCGAGTGTGCGTACGCGCCCTACGATCACAACTTGCGGGAGCACCTTCAACGGCGTGGCGCGCAGTACGACGTGATCGTGATCTTCCGAGGCGACACGGCTTACAAACACATCGATGCATTGCGAGAGTTCGCGCCGCAGGCTCCAATCATCTTCAATAACATGGACATCCACTATTTGCGTATGCAGCGGCAGGCGGATCTAGAAAACAGCGAAGATTTGCGTGCGGCGGCGGTTGTCATGAAACAGCGCGAACTGCACGTGGTCAATGCCTCGGACTGCACGGTCACACCCTCTGAGGAAGAGCTGCGTATCCTGAGCGCCGAGGCGCCGCGTGCCTGCGTAAAATTGTTCCCTTACTTGTTCGAAACGGTTGGTACAGAGGCTCCATTTTCCGAGAGGGCGGACGTATTGTTCCTCGGAGGGTACCGGCATGCGCCAAACGCGGATGCGGTGAAATATTTTGTGCAGGAGATATTACCCCGTCTGCGCGGCACTATTCCTAAGGTGCGGTTCTGGATCGCTGGGGCGAATCCCACAGACGAAGTCCTTAAACTGGCGTGCAGCGATGTGATCGTCACCGGGCGCGTTGATGATCTGGGACCTCTATTTGACCGCTGCCGCGTCTTTGCTGCTCCCCTTCGATACGGTGCGGGATTGAAGGGCAAGGTGGTGACTTCGATGGCGCATGGCCTGCCGTGCGTGCTGACGTCGATTGCCGCGGAGGGTATGTCACTTGAGGGAGGCCGGCAGGTGTTGGTGGAAGATGATCCAGCGCGTTTCGCCGACGCAATCCGTAAGTTGTACACCGATCAAGCTTTGTGGGAGAGGCTCCAGCGGGAGGCGCTGACGTTTGCTCGGCGTGCGTACTCCCTTGAAGGGGCCGGCGTGAGGGCCATGCGGGAAGTTCTCGCGGCCGCGGATGCCGTGCATGCTTCGCGCGGCGCCCATTGCGCGCGGTGAGTTCCTCCATGGCGATCATGGATGGCGGCGCGGTGTCGGGAGTAGAGGGTCGATCAAGGTCTGTACTCGTCGGAGGAATTCCCCGAAGCGGGACGACTATGGTCGCGGCCATGATCGGGCAACGAGAAGATGTGTTTGTTTGGCCTGGTGAGACGTGGGTCCTTCCCAATGTGGCCAAGCTTTGGGCAGGCGGGCCGCCCAATCCAGAGTGTCGCGACCAGGTGCTTGGTGTTTTGCATCGATCGCTGAAAGGCGCGCTCATCGATATGCGCGAGTGGAACGACACCTATGCGGAACCGAGCTTCGAACGCAAGGCCACTGCCGATGAGGTCGAAGACCTGGCGACGGAGTTAACCGAGGCGGCGCTCAGTGCGCCGTCGTCTTCGGCTGCTCTGCGCGCTAGCGCACACATCCTTGAGCGGTTCCAGAGGAGGTGGACGGACAAGCCCTACGTCGCGGAGAAGACGCCAGAGAATGTTCTTCTTTACCCGGATCTATCTCGTGCGCTCGACCCTGTTTGGGTGATTTGTCACCGCGAGCCGTTCGGCGTGATTGCATCGCTTCAGAAGCGCGCTGGCGCCGATCCCTTCGCGCCGTGGGACAACTCGATCGAAACCTGTTTGGGAATGTATCTGAAATACGGCTGGGCGGTTGTTTCGATCGCGCGCTCTCCGCATGCTTCAATATCGATAGCGTATGAAGAAGTCTGCGCGACCCCAGAACGAGTGATGGATCGATTGAGCGTTCGACTAGGGAACAAGGCGCCGCCGCTATCGAGGAACGGATACGTTCGCGCACCTCACGCCGACGCCTGGCAATCATTCGGCCCGCAACAGCGCTGGATTATTCTGGCGTTAACGCGAGGGTTGAGGGAGCACCTGGGTTATGGTCCGGAAGCATACAGCAAATCTTTTTCAGAAATCGTCCAGGGAGCATCAGAGTTCCCGGACTTCGCCACGTCACCTCTCGTTGGGGTGTCAGCGGAACCGGGGCGAGCGCTGCGTTGGGTTGGGAAGAGCAGTCTCTACGGCATTTTCTGTTCATCTCCCGTGCGACGCGTCGAAATTGATTTGTATTTGCCGCCCGGCTTGAAGATTGACGTTCAAAGACTGTGCGTCCGAGATTGCGCCGGTCGGTCGGTCGCTTCGGCCGCACTGGTTTCTGGGGAGCAAGTCACGATAGGGGTCGACACCGACACTATTTGCGCCAGCGCCAGCGAGAGCGGCATCGGTGTGGCGTACTTGCTTGAACTGCGTGCTGAACGCGTTTGTGTTCCTTATGCAACCGTTTCGGGCAATCTTGACGAACGGCTTCTGAGCCTGATGGCGTCGGACTTTCGCCCGGCAGGACGTTCGCTTTCTAGCGTTGGGCGATGATATACTGCGCGAACCTTGTCTTCATCCAAAAATGGGCGTGTGCATAAAAGGCGTCACCTGTTTGCCGTGAGCGCTCCAGCAGCACGGGTTCCAACAAGCGGTTGCGCCAATATCCGGATTCCTCGACAAAAAAGCCTTGTTCCTCAGCCACCGATCGCAAGTCCGCTAGGGAAACCGTGTCAATGTGTGTGTGATCATCATAGAAATTGGTCGCCAAGACAGGATGACCCATCGCCCTCAGGCTCTCGGCCGTTGGCGCGGTCTTGGATTCCTCGCTCGGCATTTCAATGTAGATTTGGCCGTCTGGGCGGAGGCGTTCGGCTATCCAAGCGAGGACGCGTGCGGGACCTCCGCTAATGTGCTCGACGAAATGCGCCGAAAACACAGCATCAAACTTGACGCCTTGGAAAACCGTCTGCGTCTCAAAGTTGCCGATTTCGAAACCGTCATACCGGTCGAAGTGGACACCTTTGCTCAACGAGAGCGCGAACATTTTCAAGTCGGGGCGTTTCGGCTGCAGCCACTCCTTGAACAGCACCATGGTCCCGTCGCCAGCGCCTAGGTCAAGCACGGATGCGCCCCAAGGCAAGGACTTCAAGAACCGGACACGAGGACTCGATAGATGTAACCACTCATCCACTTCATGGGGTGGGAGAGGTGGCGCTGCGTTTTGCATCAGATGATTGGTGTCCAGTCGTTTCCGGCCTGCTGCGTGGTGAGGCCACTGCCGGTAACGGTGAACCCACTCATGGTCCATATTGCGACGAGCCCGTTGACGTCATTGCGCCACAGGATGTCATCGCGCCCATCGCCATTGTAGTCGCCGACGCTGACAATCGACCAATCCACTCCAGCCTGCTGGCTCAATGTATCGGACGCGAGGATTGCGGTCCCGTTCATTTGCCAGATAGCGGTGAGACCGTCAGTACGACGCCAAAGAATGTCATCACGTCCGTCGCCGTTGAAATCACCAACGCCGGCGATAATCCAATCATTTCCGGCTTGCCCGGTGGTCGGGCCGCCCGTTTGGACGGTCGTTCCATTCATTTGCCAAATTGCCGTGACACCGTCGTTTCTGCGCCAGAGGAAGTCGTCACGCCCATCGCCGTTGAAATCGGCGATAGCCACAACACTCCATTCAAGACCAGCCTGTTGGCTGGTTGTGTCAGCGCTTTGCGTAGCGAAACCGTTCATTTGCCAGATAGCGGTGAGACCGTCAGTACGACGCCAAAGAATGTCATCACGTCCGTCGCCGTTGAAATCACCAAGGCCGAGAACTTGCCAAGTGTTGTCCGCTTGCCATTGCGTGACGTCTCCTACTGTGATGGCGGTTCCATTCATTCGCCAGATCGCGGTGGCCCCGCCGGTGTGACGCCAGAAAAGGTCGTCACGCCCGTCGCCATCAAAGTCACCCGTCGCCAACACTTGCCAGTCATTGCCTGCTTGCCATGCCGTGGTGTCGGCAGCGCTCACGGTGAACCCGTTCATGGCCCAGACCGCGGTGAGTCCATCGCTGCGTCGCCAGAGGATGTCGCTTGTCCCATCGCCGGAGAACGTCGTTTCCGCAGTGTCGAGAAACACATCCCGATCGCTGAAATCCAGGATCTCCACGCCCGTCAGCGTGTCGAACCCATTGACGCCGGCGGTCACTGTCCACGAACCGTTCGGGTTGCGGGTCCAAAGCGCGCCTGTCGATGCGCCGCTGTAAACCGACGTATCGATTCCGGCGCCGCCAGTGATGTTGTCGGCGCCGGCATTCCCCGTGATGCGATTGTTCGAACTGTTGCCGATGATCGTGTCATCGCCGCCGCCGCCGACCGCGTTTTCGATAACCGCGCCGCGCGCGATCGAAATGTTGAAGATGCCGGCGGTTCCATTTGCCGGGCCGGCGCTGGAATATGCCTCTTGGCGGAGATCGATGGTGCTTGCCGTGCTGTAACCTGAAAGGTCCAGCGTGTCGGTTCCGCCCGCATCCCAGACCGCGAAGACCGCGCCCTGCGTCGAAAGCGTCAAAGTATATTCGGGAACGCCAGTGTTCGAGTTGAAGCCGTAAATGGTGTCGCCTGTCCTGGTCGCAAGGTTCGCGCCATACAAGCGCTGAATGGCGGCGATGTCGTGGAGCTGTGGCAGAGACGCGTAACCATAGAGGTTGCCGCCGGTGTTGATGGAGCCAAAGTAGCTCATCGTCGTGAACATGCGCGTATCTTGGTAATAGATCGCGTCCGTGCCGTAAGCGGGGTTTCCAGTGCCGGCATTGTAGTCGGCCGGATGGCTGAGGCCGAGCGCATGGCCAATCTCGTGCAGCAGCACTTGCGGGCCGTAGTCCCCCATAACCGGGTTTGCGTTGTAGCTCAGGGTCACGTTGATCCAGACATCGCCCTGAGCGCTGGAGCTTGCCGTGGCGCCAGAACTTGGAAGGTAGGCGAAGGCCGCCGCGCCATCCGCGCCAGAACTGTAATTCCCAAACACAATGGCGGCGTTGTTCGAATAGCCGTCGCCATCGTTCACGCGCACGAAGGTGATGTTCGCGACGGCCGCCCAGGCCGCAAGCGCGGCCTCGGTGGCGGCGATTTGCGCAGCCGAGAAGCGTGAGAATCCCGCGGTGTCATCCGGCATCGTCGCTGGAGCGGTCGATCGGTAGGAGTAAGTGACGACAGTGGAAGCGCCGAACGATGACGCCCAGCTCGCACCCGTGCGGGTGATCTGAATTGCCGCTTCATCCCAGGAAAACGGCGCAATGCCGTTGTCCGTAAACGACGTTGGCGAGGTGTTTCCTGTCGGAACGGTGTTTACGTTGAGCGTGTAGCTGCCGGTCACGCTCGCATCAAACCCGCGCGCAACGATGAAATAGTCCCCGCTCGTCGTCGGGCGATACATCAGGAATGAGTTGAGCAGGATGCCGCCGTCATCGTTCTCCGCGACCAATGCCCCTGCTGTCGTTCGAAGTTCGAGATACGCATCCGAAATCGTCCCGCCCGCGAGCGAGAAGGTGTAAGTCTGACCGGCGACAAGCGTCACGCGAATGTAGTCAAGATCGCCTGAGCTCTGGATGCTGCTCGCCAATGAGCCGCCGACCGCGATGGTCGTTGTCGAACTTGTGTTGTCGCCGATGTCGTCGCCGAGGAATTGAGGACCAAGCGTATCAACGAAACGACCGGTGGGGGCGTTGTCGTTGCCCGAGGTTTCGATCTTCGCCATTTTCTCGGACATGGCGCATGACAGGCAGCCGCAGCCGGTGGAGTATCCGCCGTCGCCGGCGACCTCGGCTGTGAAGACCTGGCCGATTGAGACGCCGATGCCGTGTACCGAGCGAACGGGGGCGTCATCGTCATTCTCGCGCGCCCAGGCATTGAAACGAGTCAGTGCAAAGCCAAGTCCGCGCATCGATCCCTCCGCTTATCTTTGACGGTCCCTGATAGGGCGGATCGCGGGGGCAGACAACCGGCGGACGCTTAGAAAAAAGGGGCGCGAGGTGTCCCTCGCGCCCCGAAAAATCAGGTGTGTAAACGGTATTACGGCGTTGTCGGGAAGCCGCGCGTGCGAAGCAAAGCGTCCACATCGGGATCGCGACCGCGGAATTGACGGTAGGCTTCAGCCCGGTCCGTCATGTTTCCTGGCGCCAGTATGATGTTGCGCATGCCTGCCGCGGCGGTGGGATCAAATACGTCGCCCGTCGCTTCGAACATTTCCCAGGTGTCGGCGTCCATGACCTCGGACCACAGGTACGAATAATAACCAGCTGAATACGCGTCGCTGGAGAACAGGTGGCCGAACTGCGGGAGGCGGTGACGCATCGCGATCTCGCGCGGCATGCCGATGGATGTCAGCGTGTCGCGTTCGAAAGCGTCGACGTCCGTGACCGCCGCCGCTCGGTTGTGCAACGCCATGTCTACTAGAGCCGAGGATAGATACTCGACGGTTGCGTAGCCTTGATTGAAGGTCGCGGCGTTGTTCACCCGATCGACCAGAGCCTGAGGCATGGGCTGGTTCGTTTGATAGTGACGCGCGAACTGGTCCAGGATCGGCCGCGTCAGCACCCAATGCTCATGCACTTGGCTTGGATACTCGACGTAATCGCGCGGCGTTGTTGCAAGGCCCGGGTAGTCGACCTCGGAAACAAGATAGTGAATGGCGTGTCCAAATTCATGGAACAGCGTTTGCGCGTCATCCAATGAAATGAGGACAGGCTCTCCGGGCGCGCCGCGCACGAAGTTGTTGTTGTTCGACGCGATCGGCGTGATCTCAGCGCCCGTGAACGTCTCGTGAGACCGATAGGTGTTCATCCACGCGCCGGAGCGTTTTCCCGCGCGGGCGAAATAATCGCCGTAGAAGAGGCCGACGTAAGACCCGTCTCGGTCGGTGACCTCCCACACGCGTACGCTGGGTTCGAAGACCGGTACCGTCCCGGTGATTTCGCGGAACGACAGGCCATAGAGCTGGTTGGCCATGTAGAACGCGCCGTTGATCATATTGCTCAGCTCGAAATACGGCCGCAGCTCATTCTGATCGAGGTTGTAACGGGCGCGCCGAACTTGCTCGGCGTAGTAGTTGTAATCCCATGGTTCGATTGTAATTCCGGCGCGTTGCCGATCGGCGATCGCTTGCATGTCGCGCACTTCTTCGTTGACGCGGGCGACGGCGGCTGGCCACACGCGCATCATCAAGTCTTGGGCGCGATCGGGCGTCCCAGCCATTGTGTCGGCCATGCGCAGGTGAGCGTGGGTAGGGAAGCCCAGGATTTGCGCGCGTTCGGCGCGCAGGCGCAAAACATCCGCGATGACGGCGTTTGTGTCGTTGGCGTCGCCGTTGTCGCCCCGGTTTTTGAACGCGGTCCAAACCCGTTGGCGCAGAGCGCGATTGGAGGAGAAGGTTAGGAACGGATCGACGCTTGAGCGCGTGTTCACGACCGCCCACTGGCCGGGGTGTCCGCGCTCGGCGGCCGCTGCCGCCAATTGGCTGACGATGTTCGGCGGCAGGCCGGCGAGTTCGCGGCGGTTGGTGATGAAAATCGCGGTGTTTTCGTCGGCAAGCAGGCGGCGCCCGAAGTCGGCGAACTTAGTGGAGAGTTCTTCGTTAATCGCGCCGAGGCGCGCCTGCTGTTCCGGTGTCGCCGCTGCGCCGGCGCGCACAAATTGATCGTGCGTGCGCTCAAGCAGGCGAAGCTGGTTCGAACTCAAACCGAGGCTTTCGCGCCGGCCGTGCAAATAGTTGATCCGATCGAACAGCGCGCGATTGAAGGTGATGGCGTTGTAAGCCGCGGTCAGACGCGGCGACCATTCAGCCTCGATCGTTTGAATCTGTTCGTTGCTGACGTTGTCGGTCATTACGCCGAAAATCGTGGTGGCGCGGTCGAGATGCCGGCCAGAATCCTGCATCGCCGCGATCGTGTTTTCGAAGGTTGGCGTCGCCGGATTGTTGGCGATGGCCTGAACCTCGGCCTCTTGGAGCGCTACGCCTAATTCCAACGCGGGCGCCACGAGATCGGGGCGCGCCATGTCCCAGGGTGGAACGCCGCCGTGGGGGCCGGTCCAGGGTTTCAAAAGCGGGTCTTGATTGGCTTGGGCGGTGAGGCGCTGCACGTCGTTTTGAGCCTGTTGATAAGCGGCGGTATCGCCAAAATTGGCGGCGGCATTCTCGACGCCGGTTGTCGCGCAGGCGGCCAAGAGGGGTGCGCTGGCGGCGAGGCAAGCCGCAAGAACATGAATTCGCATGAGAAACTCCAGCTTTATGCCAACCCGAAGGGCTGCGGGCTTAGATGGAGCGTTTCTGCCCCGTGCTCCGGGCCCCGGCAAGGGCGCCGACTGTTCTATGCGACAGCGCGGGCGGGGACGACGACGAGCGGTTTTTCCACCGGCTGGGCCGACAACGCGGATGGGGCGCCAAGGGCCGTTGTGCGCCGCCGTCGGGCAGGTTAGAGGACAAGGTCTCGCCAGACTTCCACGGACGCTAAATGGTTAATATTACAGCAGCTACGGCGTTTGCGCCCGAGATGGCGTCCCGCCTGATGCGGCTGCTTCCGCGTGAGTTTCAAGACGCGTTCGTGCAGTCGCCGAACGTGTTCATGTTTTTCACGTCCATGGGGTTGGCGGCGGTCCTAATCGCGGCGTTTTGGATGCTCACGGGCATGGGCAAGGCCAGCCAGGCTGCGCGTATCGCCCTGCGCGCCCAGGCTCTCAAGCGAAACAAGGATCACCGCGCGCTCATTCTGATCGCCGAAATCGAAGGAGGAGGGGCTGGCCTTCGTCAGGAGATGAAGGAAGCCATCGAAGACAATTTCGGCATGTTCTCGTTTGAACAGGATGTGCAGGTCGATTTGTTTCCTGTTCTTCTCAAGACAGTACCGGTCACCGCGCATCCTGAAACACGCCGCCGCGTGGCGGTCGAAGCGGCCGACGCTTTGGAGCGTTCGGCGGCGGATGTGGTAGTCTGGGGCAAGCGCAATATCTTTGGCAAGCTTGACCTGCGGCTGACCACGCTGCCTGGTTATGGCCGCACGCACGAAGTGCAAGACTTTCAGCTCGATTGGCGCACCGGGCGGCCGGAAGAGTCGGTGCAGCGCGCGTTAGCGTTTGCGCTCGCCCGCAAGGCGCGGCCGGTTCTGCATCGCCCGCAAGACTACAAGCCCGATCGTTTGCAGCCGATTGTTGAAGCGCTCGACAAGATGGTGGACGCGCGGCCGGTTGAAATCAGCGAAAACCTGCAACTCGACATTCTGTCTGACTTCGCCTCGGGAGCGCTCAGTCTCGGCGAGCGCGGCGGACACATCAAATGGCTGTCGAAAGCGTTGGATGCGCGTCAGCGTTATCTCGACAAGGTCGATCGTTCCACCGATCCAGGCGCCTGGGGCGCGGCGCAACAGGAAATCGGGCGTGCATTGACGGCGCTTGGCGAACGCGAAGGCGCTCGCGACAAACTGGAGGAGGGCGCTTCGCGCCTGCGCTTGGCGATGGACGCGTTGCGTTCGACGGACTCGCTGCAACAAGCCGAGGTGGCGCTGCGCGCGCTGCAACGCGCCGAGCAGACGCTGCAACAACGGCGGCGCGTCGGCTTGCGCTGGCCGGGATAGCTTGGTCGGCAAAGCTCGCGCGGTACTTGCTGCTAACCTTGCCCCCAAACGGGCCCACAAAGCGCTTTTGCCTCCTCACGCTCTTCTTCCGCACGCTTCGTGTGGTCCGTGCGGGTTTGTTCGGCTTCGGCAAGCGCTTCTTCGAAGATCATGTCAGCCGCGGCCTCGGCGGAGGCCTTGACGTCCCGCGCCTTGTCGAGTGCGCGGTCGAAGGCATCGCGAATATGACCGAGACAATCCGCGACCGCTTGTGTTCCTTGCGGGCCAAATTGACGCTGGCAGTACGCGACACCCGCCTCGTTTTGGGCCGCGGCCCTGTCGCAAGCCTCCCGGTATACGTCTTCCGCGGCTTCCTTCGCGCGTGCTCGGTCGCTGCCAGCGGAATTTTCAACGGCTCTGTAAGCGGCCTCTGCTTCGTCGATTGACTCGCGGTACTTCAAGTCCGCATCATCAAGGCACCACTGGTAGCCCTCCACGAGCTGCTGCTCCAACTCTTCTTCCCATCCCTTCTTGTCGGACCTCACGATTAGCCTCCATAATTTTGCAGTGTAGAACGCCTTTGGGAGTTCGCGATTGAGTCCTATCAACGAGGTCGGTTGGGCCGACCGGGCGCGACAGTCGACAAAACAAAGCAAAAGTTGGGGTATGAAGTTTCACATGTGGCGCACGGTCTTTCTCATGGCGGTCTTGGCGCTCTCCGCTTGCGCCGGCGCGCCGGCATCGCCAGCGACGACCCCCGGCGAGGTTCGCCAGATCGTGTCCACCACGTCCTTCGGCATGTGCGTTGGTTATTGCACGACACGTTTGGAGATTGGGGAAGAGCGGGCCGTGCTCATTCGCCAGGCGCGCGGCGGGCGCGGCGCCCCGCAGGAATTACCCGAGCAGCGTTTCACAACCGCGCTGTCGGACAGCGAATGGCAAGAGATCGCGCGATTGGCTGAGGAGACGTCGTTCGAAGGGTTGCCGCCGGTCATTGGCTGCCCTGACTGCGCCGACGGCGGCGCGGAATCGCTCAGCATTGTCGGCGAGGGCGAACCGCGCGGCGTTTCATTCGAATACGGCGCTGATATCGCGCAGGCGAGAGCGCTGCTCGCGCGCGTTCGTGCGCTCCGCGAGCGATTGACGCCACGCGACCAGTAGCACTTAGACGCCGACGCCGATCGGACAACTCACGCCCGTGCCGCCGAGCCCGCAATAGCCGTTCGGGTTTTTGGCGAGATACTGCTGATGGTAATCCTCAGCGTAATAGAACGTGGGCGCATCGCGGATTTCCGTCGTGATCGGGCCAAAGCCGGCGGCGCGCAGTTTTGCGTCATAAGCCCTGAGCGCGGCCTCCGCCGCCGTGTGCTGCGCGGCGCTCGTCGCGTAGATCGCGGAGCGATACTGCGTGCCGATGTCGCCGCCCTGACGCATGCCCTGCGTCGGATCGTGGTTTTCGAAGAAAACCTTCAGAAGCGCATCGTAGCTCACCAGCGTCGGATCGTAGACGATGCGCACCACTTCCGCATGGCCGGTGCGGCCGGTGCAGACTTCCTCGTAGGTCGGGTTCGGCGTGAGCCCGCCTGCGTATCCAACCGCCGTGCTCCACACGCCCGGGGTTTGCCAAAACTTCCGCTCGGCCCCCCAGAAGCAGCCCAGGCCAAGAACCGACTCGCACAGATGCGCCGGAAACGGCGGCTTGATCGGATTGCCGTTGACGAAGTGCACACCGGCCGTGGGCAGCGGCTGAGCGCGGCCGGGCAAAGCCTGATCGGGGCTGGGCAGGGTAGCAAGTTTCGCCATGGGGTGGGTTCCTTCAGCGCCCAATATAGGCGGGTGCGCGGGCTTGTCCCAGGTACGGCCTGTCGGCGGCGCCGGTTGCGTTTCAGGATCGGCCGGACGCCTTTGACGAAACGGGTCGGCGCTCTATAAGCGCCCCTCCGGACAGGTGGCCGAGTGGTTGAAGGCGCACGCCTGGAACGCGTGTATAGGTGCAAGCCTATCGAGGGTTCGAATCCCTCTCTGTCCGCCAGGCCTGTTTCTCAAGTCATTCGAATTCAAGGCGCCGAGGCATGCGTGGCTTGCGCCTAACTGTACCCATCTTTCTACCCACGTGCGATGGGACGCATGCAGGCAAGATGTGCCGCTGAGCGCGTGGGACTTTTGCGATGCTGCGTGGACGCTGCGCTTGGCGTATGCGGGTCGTCAGGCCGCCCGCTGCTGAACATATCTTCGTTCGTTAGTCCATACGGGATATGTGGTGAGACGCGCGTTCCTGTTTCCCACTCGCCCAAATTATTGGCCCGATCGATTTCTGGAGACGCTTGCCGTCGCCGCCGTGTTGCTTTAGCGGCCAGCTGACAACAGCACCGAGCCTGCGGCGATCGCGCGTCGAATTGACGGGCAGGGCGCGATCGACTGCATTGGAGCGCGCCGGCCATTCGGAAAATTGTCTGATGGCGTGGCCCTGGCTCCAGTGTGTCGAGCCTTCGAATGTCCGGGCGGGTGCGGCCGCTGGGTTCGATTTCAACTTCGTCCCCTGGAGCGCGCTGACAACCGTTTTTTGCTCTTGGCGTCACCCGACGTTGGAGAAACGCCCTCCGCCGATTCGATCCGTGACTTTGCAGCATTCCAATCGGCTTCCGTCGCGCGTGCGATCATCGCTTCGCACATGGCGAACAGTACGGCGCTCGAATCCCAAGTGCTGCCAGTCTCGATTGCGCAGGGCAGCACGTGGCGCGCATGGCGCGCAACTGGCGAAATCCAAATATCGGTGAGCAGAACGACCGTTGCGCGGCGTTTGCGCGCCGCCGCGGCGAAGCGCTCAAGATCTGGGTCGTAGCGTCGGATATCGAACATCACGACCGTGTCGCGGGCCCCGATGTCTAGCTGCTGATCGGCGCGGCTTGCGGGGCGTTCTTCCAGTTTGCGCACACCTGGGCGAACGATACGCAGGTGCGCCGCCAGGTAGGCGGCGACGGAGTCGGTAAAGCGTCCGCCCACGACGTGCAAGTTTCGGCGTCGGTCAGCTATCAGGGCGCACACCGCTTCGAACTCCGCCTGCGGCACGCGCATGACGGTGTCATTGAGGTTCTCCACCAATTTTGCGGTGAAGCGAGGAAGAAAGGCGCCGCATCGTTTGCTTGTGGAGGCCGGCGTCTTTTCAAGCGGCGTCTTAATCCGCTCGCTGAGTTCTTCGCGCAGGCGGCGCTGGAAGTCTGGGTAGGAAGCGTAGCCGAGCTGCGCCACGAAGCGCAGCACGGTTGCGGCGCTGGTGCGCGACCGGGTCGCGAACTCAGCTACGGGCGCTAATCCCAAAGTCGGGTAGTCCCCCAAGAGCGCGCGCGCCGCGCGCGCTTCGGCCGAAGTAAAGCGCGCCATCGCGCTATGAACTTTGGTTTCGACGCTTGCCTGCGCCATGGTCAGCTGGCCCGGTCTTGGCTGAAATTCTCGTTTCAGGATTGACAATATCCGAAAAACTGAAAGCTTAATACCCGGTAATGGATGCTGGCGCGGGGGCCGAATGGCCGGGCATGAGCGCATGGAAGCGGTCGTTGAAAACGCGGAGGGCGCCGCGCCCATCCTGCTTGTGTGCGAGCATGCGTCAAATTTTATGCCGCCGGCGTTCGCTGGGCTTGGGCTTTCAGAAGCTCTGATCCAGGATCATGTCGCCTGGGATATTGGCGCCCACGCCACCGCGCGCCGGCTCGCTGAAATGCTTGATGCGCCGCTTGTCGCCGCGCCGGCGTCCCGCCTTCTGGTAGATCCAAATCGCGACCTGGATGCGCCTGATCTGATACCAGATTCGGCGGAAGGCGTTCCCGTGCCCGGCAATGCGGCGATAAGCGCCGATGAACGCGCGTCACGCATCGCCGCTTTTCACGCGCCGTTTCACCTGGCGATTGAAGCGCTGCTCAGAGCGCGGCCCGCCGTCATGGCGCTCATGGCCGTGCACAGTTTCACGCCGGCTTTGTTCGGCAAGGCGCGGCCTTGGCACGCGGGCGTCCTGCATGGCGAGGACCGCAGGATGGCTGACGTCATGCTCGCGACATTGGCCGGCGATAAGGATCTCGAAATTGGGCGCAATCAGCCCTACGCGCCGTCACAGGGCGTTTTTTATACGATGAACCGGCACGGCGGCGGACGTGCGACGGTTATGATCGAGGTCAGGAACGACCTCATTCGCGACAAGATCGGGCAGACGCAGTGGGCGCGCCGTCTGGCCGAAGCGACAAGGGCGGCCTTGGCCGAGCTTGTTGGCGAGAGCGCCGCTGCTGCGACGATGCGAGGAAGGAGCTAGGCGATGAGCCAGAAGGAAGCGGGGGCGCTTAGCGCCAGTGACGACGTAAAAACATTGCACAAAATGGGGTACGCGCAGGAATTGGCCCGACGGATGGGGCATTTCTCCAACTTTGCGATTTCCTTTTCGATCATTTGTATTCTTTCCGGCGGCATCAATTCGCTGGCGCAAGGTACGAGCGGCGCCGGCGGCGCAGCGCTCGGCATTGGCTGGCTGGTCGGCGGCGCGTGCGCGCTGCTGTTCACGCTCGGCATGGCGCAAATCGCCTCGGCTTATCCGACCGCGGGCGGGCTCTATCATTGGAGCTCAATTCTTGGCGGGCGTTTTTGGGGTTGGCTCACGGCATGGTTCAACCTGCTGGGACTCATCACGGTGCTCTCGGCCATTAATGTCGGCACCTACTATTTTTTCATCGGCTCGTTCGCGCCGATGCTCGGCGTTGAAGACACTTACACGACCAAAGTGGTGTTTGTAGGCGTGATGACGGCGTCACATGCGCTGATCAATCACCTTGGCATCAAGACAACGACTCGCCTGACTGATTTCTCGGGCTACTTGATCCTTGGCGGCGCTATTCTGCTGACCGGCGCGCTATTTTATTATTCGCCGAGCCACGACTTCTCGCGGCTCTGGACGTTCACCAATTATTCGGGTGATGCGGGCGGCGGCGTGTGGCCAGAGACCAGCTCCATGCTGACGATCTTCCTGCTCGGCCTGCTGCTGCCAATTTATACACTCACCGGTTATGACGCTTCCGCGCACACCTCGGAAGAGACGTTGCAGGCCGCCAAGCACGTGCCGACTGCAATTATCCATTCGGTGTTCTGGGCGGTGCTGTTTGCTTGGCTGTTCTCCTGCGCGTTCGTGATGGCGATCCCGGATATGGACCAAGCCGCAACGCAAGGCTGGAACGTGTTCTTCTGGGTGATGGACCAGATCATGCCGCAACAGCTGAAGTTGGCGATCTACGGCATCATCTTGGCGGCTCAGTATATTTGCGGCCTCGCTACGGTGACGTCCGTGAGCCGCATGATTTTCGCCTTCGCGCGCGACAAAGGGCTGCCGTTCTCCGGAACGCTGGCAAAAGTGAGCCCGCGCTGGCGCGTGCCGGTGGCGGCGATCTGGGTCGGCGCCGCGCTGGCGGTGATCTTTGTCTCCTGGGCCGACGCCTATTCGGTGGCGGTCGCTGTCACCTCGATCGCGCTTTATGTGTCGTACGCCATGCCGATCGCGGCGGGCGGTCTTGCCTTCGGCGGCAAGTGGAAGGACATGGGGCCGTGGAATATTGGCCCGATCTATCGCGTGATCGCACTGCTTTGCGTTGCCATCGCCGGCGTAATCTTCTACATCGGCGTGCAGCCGCCAAATGATAAGGCGCTGGTGTTCCTTGGTGTGATTGGCGCGATCACGCTGGTGGTCTGGTTCGGACTAGAAATGCGCCGCTTCAAGGGCCCACCTATCAAGGACGAGGAAATCGCGCTGCGGCAAGCACAGATCGCGGCCGCAGAGAAAGCGGTGGGCGAAGCGGTTTAGGCCTCAGCCCCGCAGGCATTCTCTCCGGGGCGGCATGCGCCGCCCCGGAGTCCCCGGAGTCTTGGATTTTTCTGATGGAGAATAGCGCGCCATGGAAGGCATGCTGACTTTCGAAGCGTTGAAGAAGGCCGCGTCCGCCGGTGAGATCGACACGGTGCTCGTCTGCTTTCCCGACATGCAAGGACGCCTCGTGGGCAAGCGCTTTCAGGTCCAATTCTTTTTGGATGGCGCATACGAGGAAACGCACAGCTGCGATTATCTGCTCGCCAATGACATCGATATGGAGCCGGTGCCGGGATACGAAGCCTCTAGCTGGCAGCGAGGCTACGGCGACTTCGTGATGAAGCCGGATCTCTCGACGATGCGTGTGACCCCATGGCTGCCCGGGACGGCGCTCGTTTTGTGCGATCTGATCGATCACCACCATCGCAAGCCGATCCCGCATTCGCCACGGGCAATGTTGCAGCAGCAGGTCGAGCGCCTGGCGGCCCTGGGATTCACGGCGTATGCGGCCTCAGAACTTGAATTCTACCTGTTCGACGAAGATTATCGCACCCTGCGTGAGAAGCATTATCGCGATCCGAAAACCGCCGGCTATTACATCGAGGATTATCACATCTTCCAAACCTCGAAGGAGGAAGATGTGATGCGCGCAATGCGCAACGGCCTCCAGAAGGCCGGCATTCCCGTGGAAAACTCGAAGGGCGAGTGGGGGCCGGGGCAAGAAGAGCTGAATGTGCGCTACGCCGACGTCCTGACCATGGCGGATCGGCATGTGATCATGAAGAACGCTTGCAAGGAGATCGCGCATCAGCACGGCAAGGCGATCACCTTCATGTCGAAATGGCGCTACGATCTGGCTGGATCGTCTTGCCATATTCACATGTCGCTATGGGACAAGGCTGGAAAATCGCCGCTATTCAGGGACGCCAAGGATAAGTTCGGCATGTCCGAACTGATGAAGCAATTTTTGGCGGGCCAGATCAAATATGCGCCCGATCTGACCGTCTTTCTCGCGCCCTACATCAATTCCTATAAGCGCTTTCAGGCAGGCACCTTTGCACCGACCAAGCTGGTATGGAGCAATGACAATCGCACCGCGGGTTTCCGGCTCTGCGGCGAAGGTACGAACGCGGTGCGGATTGAGTGCCGCATCGGCGGCGCCGATCTCAATCCATACCTCGCCTACGCCGCGCTGATTGCGGCGGGTCTGAAGGGTGTTGAAGAGAAATTGCCGCTCGCCGATGTTTATGTCGGCGACGCCTACGGCGATCCAAATCTCAAGGACATACCGCGCACTTTGCGCGACGCCACGGTTGCACTGGACAAATCCCAAATGCTGCGTGCGGCGCTAGGGGAGAAGGTCGTCGCGCACTATGTTCATACCGCGAAATGGGAGCAGTCCGAGTATGATCGGCGCGTGACCGATTGGGAATTGTTTCGTGGCTTCGAGCGGTACTGAGGCGGTTATGACGACCCTGAAACTAATTTCGCCAGTTGATGGCTCGGTGTATTTGGAGCGGGCTGCGGCAAGTCTTGAAGAGGCGCAAGGTGCGATCGCGGCGGCGCGCGCTGTGCAAAAGGCATGGGCGCGCCGGCCGATCGCCGAGCGCGTGGCCATTGTGCAGGACTTTGTCGCCAAGCTGCTGGCGATGAAAGACGAAATGGTGCCGGAGATCGCTTGGCAGATGGGGCGGCCGGTGCGCTACGGTGGCGAGTTCGGCGGAGTTAGAGAGCGCGCTGACTATATGGCCAGCATCGCCGAGAGCGCGCTAGCGTCCATCAAAATCGAGGATAGTCCCGAATTTCGGCGCTTCATCGCGCGTGAGCCGCTGGGGCTCGTCATGGTGATTGCGCCGTGGAATTATCCCTATCTCACCGCAATCAACACAATCGCGCCGGCGCTGATGGCCGGAAACGCGGTTTTGCTGAAGCATGCGACGCAGACGCTGCGCGTGGGTGAGCGCTTTCAAATGGCGGCGGACGCATCGGAATTGCCGCGCGGGCTGTTCAGCAATTTGGCGCTCGACCACACCGTAACGGAAAAAATCCTGAGCGCCGGCGCTGTCGATTTTTTGAATTTCACCGGCTCTGTCGGCGGCGGCAAGGCGATGGAGCACGCGTGCGCCGGTTCGTTCACCGGTCTCGGACTTGAACTCGGCGGCAAGGACCCGGGCTATGTGTGCGAAGACGCCGACGTCAACCGCGCGGTCGAGACGCTGATGGATGGCGCGATGTACAATTCCGGGCAATGTTGCTGCGGAATTGAACGCATCTATGTGGCGGAGCCCTTGTACGATCAATTCGTGGCTGGCGCCGCCGCCTTCGCTGAGTCTTACAAACTTGGGAACCCGCTTGATCCGGAAACAACGCTGGGGCCGATGGCGCAGACGCGTTTCGCGGATCTCGTGCGCGGGCAAACCGAAGAGGCGGTCCGCGCCGGCGCCAAGCCGCTCATCGACGCCAAGCGCTTTCACGCAGATAAGGTCGGCACGCCATATTTGGCGCCGCAGGTGCTGATCAATGTCGATCATTCGATGCGGGTGATGCGGGAAGAAAGCTTCGGCCCGGTTGTCGGCATCATGAAGGTAAAGAACGACGCTGAGGCCATCGCGCTGATGAATGACAGCGATTACGGCCTCACCGCTTCGATCTGGACCAGGGATGTCGAACGCGCCGAGCGGATCGGGCGCGACATTGAAACCGGCACCGTGTTCATGAATCGCTGCGACTATCTCGATCCGGCGCTGTGCTGGACCGGCTGCAAGGACACTGGCCGCGGCGGCGCGCTGTCGGTGATCGGCTTCCACAATCTCACGCGCCCAAAATCCTATCACCTGAGGACATGATGAGCGTTTCCGCCAATTGGAATTATCCCACCGCGGTCAAGTTTGGCGCGGGGCGGATCAAGGAGCTGCCCGATCATGCGCGCGCGCTTGGCATGAAGCGTCCGCTTGTGGTGACGGACAAAGCGCTGGCGAGTCTGCCGATTACGCAGAATGCGATGGCGTTGCTGAGCGCTGCTGGCCTGGATGCGGCGCTGTTCGCCGACGTGCGCTCCAATCCCACGGACGAGAATCTCGAAGCGGGCGTCGCCGCCTATCGCGCTGGTAAACATGACGGCGTGATCGCGTTCGGCGGCGGCTCGGGGCTCGATCTCGGCAAGGTTGTCGCCTTCATGTCGGGGCAGAAGCGGCCGGTCTGGGAATTCGAGGACATTGGCGACTGGTGGACGCGCGCCGATCCGGCCGGCATCGCACCCATCCTGGCGGTGCCGACGACGGCTGGCACTGGCTCGGAAGTTGGCCGTGCGGGCGTCATCACCGATCATAAGGCGCATGTGAAGAAAGTGATCTTCCACCCGAAAATGATGCCGGCCATTGTGATCTGCGATCCTGAGCTGACGGTCGGGATGCCGCCGATCATCACCGCCGGCACCGGGCTAGATGCGTTTGCGCATTGTCTGGAAGCTTATTGCGCGCCGGGTTTCCATCCGATGGCGGAGGGCATCGCGGTGGAAGGTATGCGGCTCGTGAAAGAGCACCTGCCGCGCGCTTACGCCACGCCCAGCGATATCGAAGCGCGCGGCGCGATGATGGCGGCCGCAGCGATGGGCGCAACCGCGTTTCAGAAGGGGCTTGGCGCCATCCATGCACTGAGCCATCCGATTGGGGCGCTCTATGACACACACCACGGTATGACCAATGCCGTGGTTATGCCCGCCGTGCTAGACGCCAATCGCAGCGCGATCGAGGTGAAGATCGCGCGGTTGGCGGCGTATCTCGATATCGCCGGCGGTTTCGACGGGTTCATGAGCTACGTGCGCAAACTGCGCGTCGATCTCAAAGTGCCCGATACGCTCGCCGATTTCGGCGTGCCGCGCGCCGCGTTCGAGCAAATCCGCGACATGTCGCTGACCGACCCCACCGCCGGCGGCAATCCGCTGCCGCTGACGCGGGAGCTTGCCGGACACATGCTGGAGGCGGCCTTCGGCGGGTAAGGTGGTCTTTCGGCACAAACTCCTGTGGCGCTCGCACGGGGCCGATTACTGGTGGTGCGCCCTTGACGTTTCTTGGGCGAAGTCTCCGTGCGATTTGGGAACAGTCGGGAAGGGCGGGGCTAGAGTCTGCTAATGGCATGTCGCACCGCCAAGTTGCCGGGATGGGACCGCCCCACCTCACCAGGCCAGCGCCAACAATCCGATGCCGCGCCGAGTCAGCTTACCGTCTCAGCCCGTCGCAAACCGCGCGCGCCTACAGATCGTAGCTCAGCGCCACGCCTTCGCTGACGGGCGTGGCTTGGCACGTCAAGACGTAGCCCTCGGCCACTTCTTCAGCGGAGAGCCCGTAATTCACTTTCATCTCGACCGTACCGCTGGTGACCTTGGCCCGGCAGGTCGCGCATACGCCGCCTTTGCAGGCGAACGGCGCGGGCAGGCCGGCGGCGCGCACGTTGTCGAGGATCGATTTGTTGGCGGGGTCGAACGTCACGTTCACTTTGCGCCCATTGAGCGTGACGCTCATCTTGAGACCGGCGGCCTTCTCCTCCAGCGCCCGCGCGGCGGCGGCTTGGGCGGCGGATAGCTCAGCCGTGGTGAAACGTTCGATCAGAATCTTGCTCTTCGCGACATCGCGCGCGCGCAGCGCGGCCTCGGCCGCGTCCATCATTGGCCCCGGCCCGCAAATGAAAAACGCGTCTATCGCGTCAGGGGCGATGAGCGAGTCGAGGACTTCATCGATCTTCGCGCGATCGAGCCTGCCGTTGAAGAGCGCGATCTCCTCTTCCTCATCCTCGAGAAAATGAAGCAGCGAAAGCCGATCGAGATAGCGATCCTTAAGGCCGGCGAGTTCTTCCAGGAACATGATGCCAGCCGATGTTCGGTTGCCGTAGCAGAGCGTGAAACGCGATTGCGGTTCGGTTTCGAGCGCCGTCTTGATCAGCGAAAGGATCGGCGTGATGCCAGAACCGCCGGCGAACGCGGCGTACGCGCGCGCCGCGTTGGGCTCGAAAACCCAGGTGAAGCTGCCGTGCGGCGCCATGGCGTCCAGCGTGTCGCCAGGCCTGATATCGTCATTCGCCCAGGTGGAAAACACGCCGCCCGCGATCTTCTTGACGCCGATCCGCAGCACGCCCTCCCGTGGCGAGGCGCACACCGAATAGTTGCGGCGTACTTCTTCGCCGTTGAATACGCGGCGTATGGTCAGATGCTGACCAGCCTTGAAGGCGAACTTGCCCGCGTCGGACGCGCTTGGTTCAAGCCGAATGGAAACCGCATCCGGAGTTTCGCGGATCACCTCAACAACACGAAGCGGATGAAAATCGTGGCTCATCAGTGGCACTTAAATCTATCGAAAGGCTCGGCGCAGGCGTTGCAGCGCCAAAGCGCCTTGCAGGGCGTCGAACCGAAGCGGGAAATCTCTTCCGTGTTCATCGAGCCGCACCGCGGGCATTGCGCATGGGTCTCGTTGCGCAGGCTCGCGCGCTCAGCGCCTTTCGGCGGCGGCGCGATGCCGTAGGCGCGGAGCTGTTCGCGGCCCTCGTCGCTGATCCAGTCCGTGGTCCAGGGCGGCGCCAGCGCCGTCTCAATGCGCACCTGCGCGAAGCCAGCGGCGTCCAAAGCGCGGCGAATGGATTGCTCGATATGAAGCGTGGCCGGGCAGCCCGTATATGTCGGCGTGATCACGACGCGATCCTCGTGGACCGCTCGCACGATGCCGAGATCTGTAATGCTGACAGCGGGAATTTCGGGATCGGGGATTTTGAGGAGTATCGCGTGCAAGCGTGCAACGTCCCCCTCTCCCCCGTGAGGGGGAGAGGGCAGGGTGAGGGGGGGACTCACGGCGAGTTCTGGCAGGCGCCCACCCTCACCCCCACCCCTCTCTCGCCCATGCGGGAGAGGGGATGGGTTGGCGTGGTTGACGCCCTTCACCACGTCGCACCTGGATAGGCGCGTTGCAGGAACTGCATCTCGCTCAGGATATGACCCAAATGCTCGCTGTGGTGACCGCGGCGGCCGCCCAGCACCGGCCGGCGCGCTGCGGGGCGTTCAAGCGTTGCTTCCGCGAGTACAGCATCGATGCGCGCGTCCCAGGCTGCGCGCAACGCGGATCTGTCCACGGCGATTCCTTCCTTGGCGAGCTTCGATTCAACGTCATCGACCTCGAACAATTCGTCGACGAAACGCCACATCCAGTCGAGGCCGGCGGCCATGCGCGTTTTGCTTTCCTCCGTGCCATCGCCAAGACGCACGACCCAATCGCTCGCCAACTTGCGATGATAGGCGACTTCCTTGACGGCTTTCGCGGCGATGGCGGCGAGATCCTCGCACGTTGATCCGGCGAGCTTATCGAGGAGCAGTTCTTGGTATGTCGAGAATAGAAACTGGCGTGCCGTGGTCTGCGCGAAATCGCCATTCGGTTGCTCGACCAGAAGGCAATTGCCGAAGTCCAAGACGTCGCGGCGAAACGCGAGCGCGTCGGCGTCTCGGTTCCTGCCCTCGATCTTGCCGGCAAATCCCAAGAAGTGCGTGGCTTGGCCGATCAGATCGAGCGCGACATTGGCGAGTGACAGATCGACCTCGATCGTCGGTGCGTGCCCGCACCACTCAGAAAGACGTTGACCTAGGATGAGCGAGTCATCGCCGAGCCGTGTGGCGTAGATGAAGAGCGGATCGGGCTTGGCCATCAGATGTGCTTGATGTGGCTGGGGATCGAATAGAACGTCGGGTGGCGGTAGATTTTGTCTTCAGCAGGTTCGAATAGCGGGCCAGCGTCCGCCGGATCGGACGCCGTGATCTGCGCTGAGGGAACAACCCAGAGGCTCACCCCTTCCATGCGCCGGGTGTATGTGTCGCGCGCGTGTTCGAGCGCCATCTTGGCGTCTGCGGCGTGGACGCTGCCGGCGTGGCGATGCGACAGTCCGCCCTTCGCGCGTACGAATACCTCCCAGAGCGGCCAGTCTTTTGCGTCACTCACGTCATTCGCTCCTTGGTCAGTAGTCAGTAGTCAGTAGTGAGTAGGATTGGAGAAGTGGGAAAGCGTCCCTACTGACTATTTGACTACTGACTACTGACCACTGACTACCCTCACTCCGCCGCGACTTTCGCCGCCGCGCGCTTTTCAGCGTACGCGCGCGCGGCTTCGCGCACCCATGCGCCGTCTTCCCATGCCTTCACACGTGCGGTCATGCGCTCCTTGGCGACCGCGCCTTCGCCGCGCACGACAGCGTAGAACTCCTCCCAATCGAGCGCGCCGAAGTCGTAATGTCCGCGCGCATCGTTCCACTTGAGATTTGGATCGGGAACCGAGAGCCCAATGGCTTCCGCCTGCGGGACGGTGACATCGACGAACTTCTGACGCAGCTCATCGTTGGTTTCGCGCTTGATGCGCCAGCGGATGCTCTGTTCGGTATTCGGCGATTTGTCGTCGGGCGGACCGAACATCATCAGCGATGGATGCCACCACCGGTTCATGGCGTCCTGCCCCATGCGTTTCTGCTCGGGCGTGCCGGCCATCATCGCCATCATCAGTTCGTAGCCTTGGCGTTGATGGAAGCTCTCTTCCTTGCAGATGCGGACCATGGCGCGCGCATAGGGCCCATACGAGGTGCGCTGCAGCGGCACTTGGTTCATGATCGCGGCGCCGTCAACCAGCCAGCCAATCGCGCCGATATCGGCCCAGGTGAGGGTGGGATAGTTGAAGATTGTCGAATATTTCGCTTTGCCTGAATGCAGCGCGTCGATCATCTCCTCGCGCGACGCGCCCAGCGTCTCGGCGGCGGAGTAAAGGTACAGTCCGTGACCGCCTTCGTCCTGGACCTTGGCGAGCAAGATCGCCTTGCGGCGGAGGTTCGGCGCGCGCGTGATCCAATTGCCTTCGGGCAGCATGCCGACGATTTCCGAATGCGCGTGTTGGGAAATCTGTCGCACCAGCGTTCGGCGATACGCCTCGGGCATCCAGTCTTTCGGCTCGATGAATTCGTCATTGGCGACCCGCGCTTCGAACGTCGCCAGCAAGACCGGATCTTCCGCCGCTGCCGCCTCGGGTTTCTTCGCGTTCTTGCCTGAAAGGTCTGTCGTGTACATACGCGAACTCCAGCGAGCACCCTATGATAAGTCGACCGAGCGGTCAATTAATCGCGAAGCGTCGCCTCATGCGGGGAGGCCCTTGAGAAAAGTGTCGACGACCTGGTCGGCGAAGGCTTGGTCGTCGACCGGGCCGCGTGGATCGAACCACGTGTGGGTCCAGTTGATCATGCCGAAATAAATCATCGTCGCCGCGCGCCGTTCGTGCCGACGCGCCGCGAGCCTTTTCGAAAGACGCGCGATGATGGCGTCGACGGTTTCAACAAGGCCGCGTTCAATGGCGATCACATTGGCGCGACGTTTCGGCGGCAACTTGTCGAGATCATTGACGAGAACCTTGTGGGCGTCGGCGGCGTCGACATAGAGGGCCATGAAACCGCGCGTTAACGCCCGGAGGCGTCGTGCCGGGTCGGACTCGGCGGCGGTTCCGTCGGCGACTCCGGCAAGCGCGCGCACATGCCCGCTCATGATCTCGAAAAGCACGTCCTCCTTCGAGGCGAAATAGTGATACAGGAGAGACTTCGATACGCCGCACGCTTGAGCGAGGTCGGAGATCGAGCTTCCATGAAAGCCGAAGCGCGCGTATAGCGCCGCCGCTTTCGCGAGAATGCTGTCTCGCCGTTCGTCATAGTCGGCTGCTTGCTTCCGCGCCACGTGTTCTTTCGCTCCGCGCCCGAATGGCGCTTGCCAATAATTGGCCGTACGGTCAATCTGTCAATCGGCGAGGAAGCGCGGCGATGAACTACGAGACCATACTCTTCGAAGCGCGCGATCGCGTCGGGCGCATCACGTTGAACCGTCCCGACCGGCTTAACAGCTTCACCGTTCAGATGCACCGGGAAGTGTCGCACGCGCTCGACGAAGGGATCGCCGGCAAGATGCGCGTGCTGCTCATCACCGGCGCGGGTCGGGGCTTTTGCGCGGGGCAAGATTTGTCCGATCCCGCGGTGAGGCCGGGGAGCGACCTGAAGGACGCGCTGGAGCTCCACTACAACCCGCTTGTGCGACGTCTCGCATCGCTGGAGCTGCCAGTGATCGCGGCGGTGAACGGCGTCGCCGCCGGCGCGGGCGCCAGCATCGCGTTGGCATGCGACATCGTTATCGCGGCGCGTGGCGCGAAGTTCATTCAGAGCTTCGCCAACATTGGTCTCGTCCCCGATTCCGGCGGCACCTGGGCGCTGCCGCGTCTCGTGGGGCAAGCGCGGGCGTTGGGGCTTGCGCTTGCTGGCGAGCCGCTGTCCGCCGAGCGCGCGGAAGCCTGGGGTTTGATCTGGAAATGCGTCGATGACGACAAACTCCTCGGCGAAGCGGAAGCGTTGGCGGCGAAGTTCGCGAACGCGCCGACGGCGGGGCTGGCGCTGACGAAGCGGCTGATCCGCGAAAGCGGGGCGCGCTCCTTGCCCGAGCAACTCGATGCTGAGCGCGATGCGCAAAGCGCCCTTGGGCGCACACGCGACTATCAAGAGGGCGTGGCGGCGTTCATGGAAAAACGCGCGCCGAATTTTACCGGAAGTTAGCTCGGGAACCACACTTCGTCATTCCGGGGCATCGCACCGCGATGAGCCCGGAACCCAGGGGGTGACGAGGCGCAATTCAATGACCCCTGGATTCCGGTTTGCGACCGCGTCGCGTTCGGAATGACGAATAAGTGGAGCGGCGCGACATGAAATCTATCGCCTTACGAAATTACGCCGAAGGAAAATGGGTTCCCGGTTCCGGCGCGACGGCGGAATTGAGGTCGGCCGTGACCGGCGACGTTGTCGCGCTCACGTCGTCGCAAGGACTCGATTTCGGCGCGATGCTCCGTTTCGCGCGCGAGCACGGGGGGGCGGCGCTGCGCGCGCTGACGTTTCATCAGCGCGCGCGGATGCTGAAAGCGCTGGTCGATGCTTTGACGGCTAAAAAAGACACGCTCTACGAACTCAGCTACAACACGGGCGCAACAAAAGCCGACAGCTGGATCGACATAGACGGCGGCATCGGCACGTTCGCTGTGTATCAGGGCAAAGGCAGGCGCGAACTGCCCGACGAACATCTGCTGATCGACGGCGATGTGGAAGCGCTCTCGCGCGGCGGGACTTTCCAAGGCTTACACGTTTACACGCCGCTGCAAGGCGTGGCGGTGCATATCAATGCGTTCAACTTCCCCGTTTGGGGCATGCTTGAGAAACTCGCGCCCACACTTCTCGCGGGCGTGCCCGCGATCGTGAAGCCGGCCACCGCCACTGCTTATCTTGCCGAGGCGGCGGTTCGCATCATGATCGATGCTGATGTACTGCCGCGCGGCTCGTTACAGTTGATTGTTGGGCCAACGGGCGATCTGTTCGAGCACCTGACGGCGCAAGACATTGTCTCTTTCACCGGTTCCGCCGCCACCGCCGCCAAGCTGAAGAGCCATCCCGTCATTGTTCGTGAAGGCGTGCGTTTCGTGGCGGAGCAGGATTCGCTCAACGCTTCGATTCTCGGCCCGGAGGCGACGCCGGAAGCGCCGGAGTTCGCGCTTTTCGTCAAGGAAGTCGTCCGGGAAATGACGGTGAAGGCGGGGCAGAAATGCACCGCGATCCGTCGGGCGCTCGCGCCCGCGCCGCTGTTGGACGCTGTCCAGGCGGCGCTTGTCGCCCAGCTGAAAAACGTGAACCTTGGCGATCCGCGCGAAGAAGCAACGCGTATGGGCGCCCTTGTCAGCCTAAGCCAGCGCGAGGATGTGCGCGCCAAAATCGGCGCGCTTGAGCGCGATGGGAGCATTGTTTGTGGCGACCCCAACGCCTCGCCCGTCAATGAGAAGGGGGCGTTTCTCCAAGCCATTCTGTTGCGGTGCGAGCGCCCGTGGGATGCACGTGCTGTACACGATGTCGAAGCGTTCGGCCCGGTTGCGACGCTGATGCCCTACAATGACGCCGCGGACGCGATTGCACTGGCGAACCGCGGCAGGGGCTCGCTGGTGATGAGCGTGTTTACACATGACGTCGGCTTCGCGCGCGCGCTCGTGCTCGGCTCGGCGGCGTTTCATGGGCGCGTTGCGTTCATAGATCGTGATAGCGCCAAGGAAAGCACGGGGCACGGTTCGCCGATGCCGCACCTGGTCCATGGCGGGCCAGGTCGCGCGGGCGGCGGCGAAGAGATGGGCGGTATTCGCGGTGTGAAGCACTATATGCAGCGGACCGCCCTGCAGGGGCACCCGCGCGTGCTCAGCGCCGTCGTGAAGCGCTACATCGCCGGCATGCCGACGCAGGACGCGGAGCAACATCCCTTCCGCCGGAAATTTCACGATCTGCCGATAGGCTATCAGCTCAAGACCAAGGCGCGCGAGATCACGCTGGAGGACATCGAACACTTCGCGCGCTTCACTGGCGATACGTTCTACGCGCACATGGACGAGGCGGCGGCGAAGGCAAACCCGCTTTTTGGCGGTCGTGTTGCGCACGGCTATCTCATCTTGGCCTTTGCCGCCGGGCTTTTTGTCGATCCAGATCCCGGGCCCGTGCTCGCGAACTATGGTCTCGATAATCTGCGGTTCGTAAAGCCCGTCAAACCTGGCGATGCTATCCAGGTCGCGCTAACGGTGAAGGACAAGACGTTGCGTAAGCCGGACCAGGGCGAAGTGCGCTGGGATGTGGTGGTGACGAACCGCGACGGCGAAACCGTCGCCGCCTACGACTTGCTGACGATGAACGCCGCTTGACCAACGAAGCGGGAGGAGATGCGCCGGAGCGCGATCCGGACTTGGCGGTGGTCGTGCTGTCATATGGTCCGCGGCCGACGCTCGTTGGCGCTGTGCGTTCTCTGCTTACCCAAGACGACCGCACCGAGATCGTCGTTGTTCACTCAGGCGGCGGTGAGTTGCCAGACGCACTGGTTTCGCAACCAAGAGTGCAGGTTGTGGTATCGCCGGATCGGCTGCTTCCCGGGGCGGCGCGCAATCTCGGCATTGCGTCGACCAGGGCGGCGTTTGTTGCGTTTCTTGCTGATGATTGCCTCGCGAGTCCGGGTTGGGTTCGGCACAGGGTTTCCTTGCATCGCGCCGGCGTTTCCGCCGTCGCCAGCGCTCTGACATGCCACAAGCCGCGAAGTCCGATCGCGCTTGCCGCGCACCTGAGTCTCTATTTTCGCCGGATGCCGGGCGCCGATCCCGCGCTCGCGCTCAGGTATGGAGTGTCTTACACGCGGGCGTTGTTTGAACGGTACGGCGTGTTTCGCGATGATTTGGAAAGTGGCGAAGATACAGAATTCAACCAGCGCTTGGCGGCCCACGATGCGCCAGCGTGGGCGCCCGAGGTCGTCACGGTCCATATTGGGCCCGAGACTCTTCCAGCATTTTTCCAGGCGCAGTGGCGGCGCGGCCAAAGAATGGCGATCGCTTGGCGGGCGCTCGGCGCCTATAGTCCCACGAAGGTCGCCGGAAACGCGCTGTCGCGTACCGCAACCATCCTTAATGAGATGTGGCGCGTCGTTGAGTCGCGCGCGTTCGGGGTCGCCATCTTGAGCGTCCCTCTCATCGTGTGCGGCAACATCATGTACGCGTGTGGCGCGCTTGCGGCGAGGACGCGCTCATGATTTCGACCCACTGCAAAGCCAATCGCAACCCGCCGCACGTCGTGGCTGTCTTCTCGTTTCGCTACGACGCGCACCTTGTGCCGGCGATGTTGGCCAATATCGATCCCTTCGTGGATGGGTGGGTCTCCTATGACGATCGCGGCAGCGACGATGTGTTCAGCAACGAAACGCGCCGCCGCCGTCTGCTCCTGGAAGCGGCGCGTGGACTTGGAGCGCGATGGGCGCTTGCAATTGATCCCGATGAGCGATTCGAGTCGTCGCTGTCGCGGGAGATTGATGTGTTGACGGCGGCGCGGGAGCCGCGCTGCTACACCTTTCCCGTTCGCGAAATGTATGGACGCGAGGTCTACCGCGTGGACGGCATCTGGGGGCAGAAACGCCAGTCGCGCCTATTGCCGTTGGAGCATGGGCTTCTGGATCCGCGTGAGCAATTGCATCTGCCGTGGAGCTATTTCATACCCGAGCACACGCTGGTGAGCACCGACCACAACCTCTATCATTTGAAGATGATGACGCGGGAGCGTCGCGAAGGGCGGGCGGCGTTGTACAATTTCCTTGACCCGGAGAGGCGCATGCAAACCGTGGGCTACGACTACCTGGCCGACGATGCTGGAGCCGAGTTCGAAGCGGTTCCAGAAGGGCGAGGCTATCATCCGCCGCATGAGGACGACGGCGGTTTATGGATGGCGCGTGTGGATGAGAAGGCGTGAGTGAAACCGGCGATCAACGGCTTAGGGTCCTGGTGCTCACAAATCACTTCAAGTGGTTTGCTGGCTCGGAAATCGTCGCGCTGCACGCGGCTCAAGGATTTGCGGCGTTCGGCGACGAAGTCACGCTTGCGGCGAACGTCATTGAAGCGCCAATGCGCGAGCATGCTGTCGGCCTGCACCTCACCGACAACATCGCCGACCTTGATTTGACGAAATTCGATCTCGTTTGGCATCAGCACGACATGCTGAGTCTCTTGCCGATCGCGGCGTTTGAGCAAGCGAGCAGGGAAAGCGCCGCTCACATCGCGAGCGTGTCGCTTTCGCCATTCGAGCCTTATGAACACATCAATGGCGTCTTGGCGCAGGCCTTGTCGGCCGAAGTCTGGGCGAATTCGCCAGAGACCGCGGATGTGATCGTCGAGGCGAACCGCGGATACGTGCATCGAAGCGACATCTGCGTCTTCCAAAACGCGGCGCCAGAGTCGTTTTGGGGCCCGCATGCGCTTGCGGGAAGCTCACAACCGCTGCGCTCTGTCTTGGTGGTGTCCAACCATCTTCCGGAAGAACTGAAGGCGTGCGCAACCCTGCTTGAAGGGCAAGGCGTGAGCGTGCGCCGCGTGGGCCTTGGCGATGAGCAAGTCTTGCTTCAGCCGAGCGATGTCGCGCGCGCGGACGCCGTCGTTTCAATTGGCAAAACCGTCAGCTACGCGATCGCCGCCGGCAAACCGGTTTTCATTTACGATCACTTCGGCGGCGATGGTTGGCTCACGCGCGACAATTTCGAGGAGAACCGCCGCTTCAACTTCTCGGGACGCCCCCGGATGCGCCGTCTCGACGCGCCGGCCCTCGCGACCGAAATCTTGGACGGCTACGGCCGCGCGGTGGAAGAGAGCGGGGCGCTTTCGCGCACGTTTGATTTGTCGGCGTTCCGATTGGAGCAACACCTCGCGAACCTGCGAAAGCGGGCGCAGTCGCGCGACATGCGGCTCCGGGGCTTGAAGCTGTCGTTCCTGCTCTCCCAACGGAGCTTTCGCGCGCACATGGAAACGAGCCGCCGCAAAGCCGAGGTCATGCGCAGCCTGCGCCGCCAAATCGACGTGACCACGGGTTAGAAACGGAACGCTCGGTCCAACCCGGCTGCGCTCGTTCTCAATATGGTGCCCAGAAGAGGACTCGAACCTCCACGGTGTTACCCGCTAGTACCTGAAACTAGTGCGTCTACCAATTCCGCCATCTGGGCCCAGAGTGCGTGGGTGAGGCGGGGGATGTAGGGGAGGGGCCGCGTCGGGTCAATCGGCAACCGTTGGCTGGCGCCCGGGGTCGCGCTAAATGCGCTCCGCGCGGGCCTGTTGACCGCGTCTTGGCGTGGCGCACGGCGCTTTCGGCAAGCGCGGGCGAGATATGAAACGCTGCTCTCCATCAAGAGGCTGAGCGCGTCCGCTTCATGCGCGACCGCGCCTTTCCATCGCTCGCAATCGAATGCGCACGCCGAGCCTTGGGCGGGTTCGCGTGGCGGGGTCGCCGCACCCGTGACAGGGTGTGTGCTTGGCCTTTGGGGCGGGCTCCTATAGGCATCCGCCTCCGATGACCCCCAAACGCCGATGACCCCCAGAGACCGCATCCGCAACTTCTCGATCGTTGCCCACATCGACCACGGCAAGTCCACGCTCTCCGATCGCCTGATCCAGGAGACCGGGGCCTTGAGCGCGCGCGAAATGACCGAGCAAGTCCTTGATTCCATGGACATCGAGAAGGAACGCGGGATCACTATCAAAGCCCAGACCGTGCGTCTGGAATACAAGGCCGAGGACGGCCTGGACTACGTCCTCAACCTCATGGACACCCCTGGGCACGTCGACTTCGCCTACGAGGTCAGCCGCAGCCTGGCGGCCTGCGAGGGGGCGTTGCTGATCGTGGACGCGTCCCAGGGCGTGGAGGCCCAGACGCTGGCGAACGTCTATCAGGCGCTCGACCTCGACCTTGAGATCGTGCCGGTGATCAACAAGATCGACCTTCCCGCCGCGGAGCCCGAGCGGGTGAAGCAGCAGATCGAGGACGTGATCGGCCTGGACGCTTCGGACGCCATCCTGGCGTCGGGCAAAACCGGCGAGGGCGTTCACGCGCTTCTCGAAGCCATCGTCACGCGCTTGCCCGCGCCCAAGACTGGCGAGGCCAACGCGCCCTTGAAGGCGATGCTGGTCGACGCCTGGTACGACGCTTATCTCGGCGTCGTCGTGCTTTTCCGCGTCATCGACGGCGTGGTGAAGAAGGGCATGCGCATCAAGTTGATGCAGACGGGGGCCGACTACAACGTCGACACGCTCGGCGTATTGCGCCCCAAGCGCGTGGACGTGAGCGAGCTTGGTCCGGGCGAGATCGGCGTGCTCACCGCATCGATCAAGGAAGTGGGCGACGCGCGCGTCGGCGACACCATCACCGAGCATCGCCGCGAAACGCGAGAAGCGCTGCCCGGCTTCAAGCCGGCGCAGCCGGTGGTGTTCTGCGGCTTGTTCCCCCAGGACGCCGCCAACTTCGAGGATTTGCGCGCGGCCATGGCGAAGCTTCGCCTCAACGACGCGAGCTTCAGCTACGAAATGGAGACGTCCGCCGCGCTCGGTTTCGGTTTCCGCTGCGGGTTTTTGGGGCTTCTGCACCTGGAGATCATTCAGGAGCGGCTCTCGCGCGAGTTCAATCTCGACCTGATCGCCACCGCGCCCTCGGTGGTGTACCGCGTTCACTTGAACAGCGGCGAGGTGAAGGAGCTGCACAACCCCGCCGATCTGCCCGATGTCGTGTACATCAAGGAGATCGAGGAGCCGTGGATCAAGGCGACGCTACTCACGCCCGATGAATACCTCGGCTCCATCATCAAGCTTTGCCAGGATCGTCGCGGCATCCAGAAGGAGCTGAACTATGTCGGCTCGCGCGCGATGCTGGTGTATGAACTGCCGCTCAATGAAGTGGTGTTCGACTTCTACGATCGCTTGAAAAGCATCTCGAAAGGCTACGCCAGCTTCGACTATCAGCTGATCGATCACCGCCCCGGCAATCTAGTGAAGATGTCGATCCTGGTGAACGACGATCCCGTCGATGCGCTCGCCATGTTGGTGCATGCCGCGCGCGCTGAATCGAGGGGGCGCGCCATGGTGGAGAAGCTCAAGGAGCTGATCCCCCAGCACATGTTCAAGATCCCAATCCAAGCCGCGATCGGGGGGCGCATCATCGCGCGCGAAACCATCTCGGCGCTGCGCAAGGATGTGACGGCCAAATGCTATGGCGGCGACGCCAGCCGTAAGCGCAAGCTGCTGGAGAAGCAGAAAGAGGGCAAGAAGCGCATGCGGCAGTTCGGCAAGGTCGAAATTCCGCAGGAGGCCTTCATCGCGGCGCTGAAGATGGATGGGGATTAGGGGTGCCGAAGCGGATCGTTCTCACCGATCACGCGAACGTCGCGCTCATCGAGCGCTCCCTGGAAATGGCCTGGATCGAGCGCACTGCCCGCGAGCCCGAGGAGACCAACATGAGCGTACGCCTCCATTATGACGCTAAGACCGACGCAGCGTATCTTCGCTTTTCGGGCGAGTCTGTTGTTGAGAGCGAAGAAGTGGCGCCGGGCGTCGTGCTTGATTACGACGCTGAAGGCCGCATGGTCGGCATGGAAGTGCTTCGTGCCCGAGAACACCTTCCGGCAGACGCGCTCGTTGCAGCGGAGTAGAGCGGCGACGCCTCGCGCAAACGCAAGCTCCTCGACAAGGGGCAAACGACCACCTGCGGCTCCTGGGTTCCGGCTCTCGCTCCGCGAGGCCGGAATGACGTGCTGCTGGCGCGAAATCTATCCGCCCCCTCCCGCCGCCGCGCGATACTCGCGCCCGTGCATCCGCGTTCCGCCCCCAT
>ERZ761602.460-NODE-460-length-89260-cov-10.464100_pt1 | contig 89260 bp, 76 predicted proteins | sample MGYA00512165_ERZ761602 | MGnify/ENA primary metagenome ERZ761602 (study PRJEB28899, sample SAMN02445085) | bioreactor sludge metagenome | biome: EBPR sludge; isolation source: Thorneside wastewater treatment plant | place: Australia: Brisbane, Thorneside...
AGCGGGCAGCCGGTGGTCACCAACACCACCTTCGGGCCCTGAGCGCGCCAGCGGGCGCGACCGGGCATCGACGGCGCATCGTCGACCCGAGGCCGAGCGCCATCGGCGCGCCCTCGGGCACCAACCGACGTTCACGAAGCCTGTCGTCGATTCGTCGCAAGCCGGTCGCGCCGGGGAGTCGGCCGCGTCAGCATGGGCCACCTGGTCAACAAGGAGCCCGTCATGTCCGGAACCGTCCGCCTGGTCACCTCGCCGCCTGCCGTCCCGCTGGGGACTCTGCTGATGGCGACGCTGGTGGCCCATGCCCCGACGGCTGCCCAGGCCTCGGAACCTGCCGCCTCGGCCGCTCAGACCTGCACTGTCATCCACATCGAGGGTCTGCGCCCGGCACAGGGCCGGGTGATGCTTGCCGTCTATGGCGACGCCGAGAGCTACCAGCGCCGGCCTCTGGCCGCCTTCAGCCAGGTCATGGCCTCGGGCACGGGCCAGCGTTTCGAAGTCTGCGGGCTCAACGGACGGGAGGTGGCGCTGAGCCTGTTCCAGGACCTCAACGCGAACGGGCGCCTGGACTTCAACCTGGTGGGCATCCCCAGTGAACCCTGGGGCACGTCCGGCAAGGCACCGGCGATGAGCGCGCCGACCTGGGCCAGCAGCCGCATCGTGCTCGACGGAGCACCGTTGCGCATCGCGATGTCGCCGTGAGGTGGAGCGACATGAACGACTTCACTCACCGCGTCTGCGCGATCGATCCTGCCCTGACGTGCCCCCAGCCCAGCCGTCGCGGCGTCCTGATGGCCCTGGCCGCGCCTGCCGTCGCCGCACTCGCGTGCGTGCCCGGCCGGGCCGCTGCCGACGATGCCCTGGCCGCCTTCGACGCCGCGGCCCGGCGCGAGCCCTGGCTGAGACCGCTCAAGGGCGTCAGCGACGCCACCGGCGACGTGCACACGCCGACCCTGCTACAGGAAGGGCGTTGGCCGGACGAGCTGCGCGGGCGCTTCCACCGGAACGGCCCGGCGTTGTTCGAGCGTGGAGGCCGGCGCTACGAGCATTGGTTCGACGGCGACGGCATGGTCCAGCAGTTCAGCATCACGGGTGCGAGCGGCGCGCCACGGATCGCCCACCGCGGACGCCTCGTGCGCACGGCGAAGCTGCAGCGCGAGCGCGCCGCCGGCCGCTTCCTCGTCGGTGCCTTCGGCACCCGCATCGCACGCGAGGCCGGCGCGCCGATCCAGGGTCCGGACGCTTTCAACACCGCCAACACCAACGCGCTGGAACATGCGGGCCGCGTGCTCGCGATGTGGGAGGGCGGCTCGGCCCACGCGCTCGACCCTTCCGACCTGTCCACGCTGGGCCCGGTGACCTGGCGCGACGACCTGGCGCAAGTGCCCTTCTCGGCGCACCCGAAGCTCGACCCTCACGGCCACCTGTGGAACATCGGCACCTTCGGCCGTCGGCTCGTGGTCTGGCACGTCGGCCCCGACGGCAAGCTGGTGGACGCCCGTGTCACATCGCTGCCGCTGCCCGGCGCGATGGTGCACGACATGGCGGTGACCGAGCGGCACCTCGTCGTGCCGATCCCGCCCCTGATCCTGGACTTCGCCGCGCTGCAACGTGGCGTGGGCGCCGCGGGCGCCTTCCGCTTCGATGCAGCGCAGCCGCTGCGCGTGCTGGTGATGGACAAGGCCGACCTGGCCCGCCAACGGATCTTCGAGCTGCCGCCGGAGATGCTGTTCCACGTCGGCAACGCCTGCGAGTGCGCGGACGGCGTCGTGGAGCTGAGCTACGTCGGCTCGCCCGACGCCGGCTTCCTCACCGGCCAGGCGATGGCGATGATGAAGGGCCAGACCGCCGCGGATGACATACCGTCGTCGCTGCGCGTGGCGCGCATGGACCTGCGCAGCGGCCGCGCCACGGTCGAGCGTTTCGACGATGCGGTGGAGTTCCCGCGCTGCGACCCTCGTCGAGTCGGCAGGCCCACGCGCTGGCTGCTCTCGCCGACCGGCTGGCGGCGCGACGCGCCCGCGGGCTTCTTCCACGCCCTGCAACTGCGCGACCTGCACACTGGCCGCACCCAGCGCCACGACTTCGGGCCGGGCGAGGTCGTCGAGGAGCACGTGGTCGTGCCACGGCCCGGGCGCGAGGCGGAGCTGGACGCCTGGCTGCTGGGGACGAGTCACGACTGGCGACGTGGTCAGACCGTTCTGAACCTGTTCGACGCAGCGCACCTGGATGAGGGCCCGATCGCGCGCGCCTGGCTGCCCTATGCGCTGCCCTACGGCTTCCACGGCAACTTCACGGCCGGCTGAGTGCAAGGGCGGCTGCCGCGTCGCCCGCTGCCGCCGGCACGACCGCCCTCGCGCTCACACGGCGACGGCACCCCCCCGGATGGCGGCGGCGCGCACGGCAATGCGGGTCCGCTCCGGCTCGCCGATGCGTGCCAGCTGGCGCAAGGGCATCGCCAGGCGAGGGTTCGCACCCAGCCGTTCCTCGTGGCGCATCAGGAAGTCCCAGTACAGAGTCGTGAACGGGCAGGCCCGCTCGCCGATCCGCTCCCCAGGGCGGAAGCGGCAGCGCGCGCAGAGGCTGCCGCCACTCATGCGTTCGATGTAGCGGCCGCTCGCGGCGTAAGGCTTGCTCGCCAGCAACCCGCCATCGGCATACTGGCTCATCCCCAGCGTGTTCGGCAGTTCCACCCACTCGACCGCATCCACGTAGACCCCGAGGTACCACGCGTGCACGGCGCGGGGGTCCACGCCGTGCAGCAGCGCGTACAGGCCGGTGACCATCAGCCGCTGGATGTGGTGGGCATAGCCGAGGCGCAAGGTCTGGCCGATCGCATCGGCCAGGCAGGCCATTGGCGTACGACCCGTCCAGTAGAACTCGGGCAGGCGCTCTCGGGCGCCGAGCGCGTTGGCGTCCAGGTAAGCCGGCATGCGCGTCCAGTACACGCCGCGCATGTACTCTCGCCAGCCCAGGATCTGGCGGATGAAACCCTCGGCACTGGGCAGCGACACGCGGCCCGCGCGCCAGGCCGACTCGGCAGCGGCGACGACCTCGCGCGGGTTGAGAAGCTTGAGGTTCAGCGCGGCGGACAGATGCGAGTGCCACAGCCAGGGCTCGCCGGGCCACATCGCATCCTGCCAGCGGCCGAACTGCGCAAGCCGCTCGTCGACGAAACATGCCAGCGCGGTCAAGGCCTGCTTGCGGGTCACCGGCCACGCAAAGCTCTCCAGTTGGCCGGGATGATCCGCGAGCCGCTGCTCGACCAGCGCCAGAACCTCGCGCGTCGTGGCATCGGGCTCGAATCGTGGTGCCGGCGGCACCGCACCGGGCCCGCTGCGCGCAAAGGCTTCGCGGTTCTCGGCGTCGTAGTTCCATCGGCCGCCGCACGGTTGATCGCCGTCCATCAGGACCGCGTGCCGGCGTCGCAGCTCGCGGTAGAAGACCTCCAGGCGCAGCTGCCGGCGCCCCCGCGCATGGACGTTGAACTCACGGACCGTGCAGAAGAAGTGCCGGTCCTCGCGCACGTCGAGCGGCAGCGCAGCCGAGGCCGCCACCTCGCGCAGCGCCTGCAGCACCCGGTGGTCTCCCGGCGCGGTCATCACCAGCCCTTGCGGGCGCAGGCGGCCGACGGCCGCGCTCAGCTCCAGGGCCAGACTGCCTCGATTCCCCACGTCATCGAGGCGGGTGTAGTGCACTCGGCGGCCCGCCGCGCGCAACGCCTGGTCGAAGTGGCGCATCGCGGACAGGAACAGGGCCGTGCGGGGCTTGCTCGAGCGCACGTGCGTCGACTCCTCCATCACTTCGGCCATCCAGACGGCGTCCTGCTGCGCGTCGAACCCGTCGAAGGCACTGGCCTCCAGGTCCAGCTGGTCGCCCAGCACGATCACCAGGTGCCGGGTCATCCCGAGGCCCCTGGCCGGCAGAGCCGCCGCTCGCCGCGGCGTCCCCGTGGCACCCGCGGGAACCGTCGACGTCCTGCGCGCGGGCCGGTCGTGCAGTGCGGAGTCAGGACGGCCATGGGTGACGACGGTGGCATGGGCCGGACTCTAGCCAGGGAGCTGCCGCATGATCCGTGCAAGGCAATCCCGAGGCCTGGGCCGGCTCGAATATCATTGTCAACTGATATTGTGATCGGACGCACCCGGCGCCCGGTCCGGAGATCGCCATGCCGCTCGAGCCCTCCCTCTCCCGCCGTCGCCTGCTGCGCTACACCGGCCTGGCCGCCCTCGGCGGCACCCTGGCGTCGCCGCCGATGCTCCGGCTGGCCATGGCCGCCGACGACTTCATCCGCGGCCCTGCCGTAGCGGACCAGCCGCTGCAACAGCTCAGTGCGCGCGTGGCCATGGTCTTCGCGCCCGACGGATTCCCCACCCCCGAGAACCGCGGGATGATGTCCAACGTCGTGTTCGTGCTGACCTCGGTCGGCGTCGTGGTGCTCGACACCGGCGCCTCCGTGCAGATCGGCGAGATGTCCATCCGTCGCCTGCGCACGCTGACCGACCGCCCGGTGGTCGCCATCGTCATCTCGCATCACCACGGCGACCACTTCCTCGGCACCGACGCGTTCGTCCAGGCCTTCGGCTCGTCGCTGCCGATCTACGCCCATCCCCAGGCCCGGCGGCAGATCGAGGGCGTGGCCGGCAGCGGCTGGCGCTCGGCCATGGAGCGCTGGACCAACGGCGCGACGATGGGCACGCAGGTCGTGCCGCCGAACCGCGATGCCAGCCACGGCCAGATCCTGCGCTTCGGCGACACGACCCTCCGCGTCCACCACCACGGCCGCGCCCACACCGACGCGGACCTGTGCGTGGAGGTGGTCGAGGACCGCGTGGTCTACGTCGGCGACGTCGTGATGAACGGCCGGATCGCGAACATGGACGATGGCAGCTACGTCGGAACGCTCGGGACCATCGACCGACTGGCCCGCGACGTCGCCGGCGCACTGTGGGTGCCGGGCCATGGCCAGGCCAGCAAGACGCTGCTGGCCGAACAGCGCGAATTGTTCGCGGGGATCTACGAGACCTGCGTGGCGGCGGTCAAGGACGGCGACGACGAGGCAGCAGCACGCCGCCGTGTGCTGGCCGATCCCCGGGTCGCCCGCCATGCCCGGGAGACCCAAGGCTGGGACGGCAACATCGGCAAGTACATCAGCCTGGCCTACCTCGAGGCCGAGAAGGTAGCCTTCTAGCCCCCGTGGCCCGTTGGCAGAGACAGCCGCTCGCTCAGGCCGGCGCGAGCAGCGTCTGCCCAGGGGCCACACGCGTGAACCGCACGGGTTCGCGCCTCAGGTCCAACGCATCGCCTTGCTGGCGCACGACGATGTAGCTCGAGGACTCGAGTGCACCCGTGTCCGGGAAGTCCTCGCGGAAATGCGCGCCGCGGGAATCCTCCCGGGCCAGGGCCGACAGCGCGATGACGCGGCCGACGGCGATGAGGCTCTTCAGGTTCAGCCAGTCGTGCCAGCCGACGTGGAAGGCGCGATCGACGTCGGCCACGCCGGTGCGAGAGAGCCGCTCGTCCAGCTCCTGCAGCCGCTGCAACCCGCGCTGCAGCGACGGCGCGGTGCGCAGGATCCCGACATCGGACCACATGCACTCGTACAGTGCCTCGCGGACGGCCTCCAGGTCACCGGGCTGCGGGCGGAAGGGCGCCTCGGCTCGTTCGACGGCCAGGCCGATGGCAGCCTCGTCGGGCGCGCGGAACACACCCTCGCGGCGCACCCAGTCGGCCATCGTGTCGCCGGCGATGCCGCCGAACACGGTGGAGTTGGCCACGCCGTTGCCCCCCAGCCGGTTCGCGCCGTGCACGCCGCCGGTGTCCTCGCCCGCCGCGAACAGCGCCCGCAGCGGCGTGCGCGTGTCGGGCGCGAACACCACGCCGCCCATCATGTAGTGCGCGGTGGGCACGACCTCGACCCGCCCGCCCGCGAGGTCGAAGCCGCAATCGGCGCAGCGCTCGACCATGCCCTTGAACTGCCTGCGCACGGTGTCCGGTCCCAGGTGGTGCATCTGGATCCACACCCCGCCATTGGGCGTGGTCCGCCCGTCGCGCATCTCGCGGTAGATCGATCGGCTGACGATGTCGCGCGTGGCACGCTCGGCCCGCTCGTCGTAGCGCGACATGAAGCGCTCGCCATCGCCGTTGAGCAGCCAGCCGCCCGCACCCCGCAGACCCTCCTCGAGCACCGTGCCGGTCATGCGCGTGCCGCTGCCGGCCAGCAACCCCGTGGGGTGGAACTGCACCATCTCCATGTCGCGCAGCGGCAGCCCGGCGCGCAGGGCCATCGCCAGGCCATCGCAGCTCTTGTCGCCCGACGGCGTGTGGTACTTGTACATCGTCGGCCCGCCGCCGGTGGCCAGCAACACGGCCCGGGCCTGCACGAAGACGTACTGGCCGCTGCGCATGTCGATCATCAGCACCCCGGCCAGCGCATCGCCCTCGGGGGTCTTGACGAGCTCGATGGCGCGGTGCTCCTCCAGGCGCGAAATGCCGCGCGCCCACACCTGCTCGGCCAGGCGGTTGATGATCTCGATGCCGGTGAGGTCGCCCTTGTGCACCGTGCGGTCGAAGGTCTGGCCCGCGAAGGCCTTCTGGTGGACGCTGCCGTCGGGGTTGCGGTCGAAGTAGCAGCCCAGCTCGTTCTCGAGCTCGCGGATGCGCTCCACGGCCGTGGACACCAGGGTCCAGGCCAGGTCCTGGTCGGCCAGCCACTTGCTGCCGTCGATGGTGTCCATGAAGTGGCGCTCCACCGAGTCGCCGGCCGCCAGCGCGACGTTGTAGCCGCCCTGGACCATGCGCGTGCAACCGCACTTGCCCAGCAGGCCCTTGACCGCGACGGTGACCTGCAGCTCCGGCGCACGCTGGTGCGCGTGCAAGGCTGCGAACAGCCCTGCCCCACCCGAACCCAGGATCAGGATATCGGTCTGCACACGCCGCACGTCGCGGCCGATCGTCATGCCTGCACCCCCAGCGACGCCAGCACCTGCGCGCGACGAGCCGCGGTCTCGGCCTGGACCGAGCGGTACAGGCTGCCGCCATGGCTGTCCATCGCCACCAGCAGCGGGCCGAAGTCGCGGATGCGGAAGCGCCAGAGGCTCTCGGGGTTCAGGTCGTCCAGGTCCACGTCCTCGATCTGCTCGATCCAGGTCGTCTCCAGTGCCGCGGTTCCGCCGACGATCGCCAGGTAGGCGCCACCGAGGTCGGCGAAGGCCTGCGACGAGCCCTCGCGCAGGCCGCCCTTGCCGATGATCAGGCGCACGCCTTCGCGTTCCATCAGCACCCGCGTGAAGCGCTCCATGCGGTCCGATGTGGTGGTGCCGATGCACACCGGCGCGTAGCCCGCGGGGTGCTCGGCGCTGACCGGCACCTTGCGCACGTTCGGTGCGGTGTGGATGACGGCGTGGCCGCGCAGATCGAGCCTCGTGCGGCGGCCACGATCGAACATGTGGATCTGCGTCGCGTCGCGGATGCCGTAGAGCGTGCGCTGCAGGGTCACGGTGTCGTCGATGCGCAGGGCGCGCACCTGCGCCTCGCTGACGGGCATCTCCAGCACGTGATGGGTCACGGGCCGTCCTCCTCCTCAGAAGCCGTAGGCCACGCCGGCAGGCGTGAACGTGGCGCGGGCCCGCCGCGCCGAATGGCACTGCATGTTGACCGCGATCGGGTTCATCGTGATGTGCGTGGCGGCCAGCTCGACGTGCACCGCGAAGGCGGTCGAGTCGCCACCGAGCCCCTGCGGACCGACCCCCAGCAGGTTCACGGCCTCGGACAGCTGCCGCTCCAGGGCCGCGCCCTCCGGGTCGTCACACACGCTGCCCAGCGGGCGCGTGGCCGCGCGCTTGGCCAGCGCCACCACCAGGTCCGAGGTGCCGCCCAGTCCGACGCCCACGATGGTGGGCGGGCAGGTCTTGCCGCCCGCGGCCAGCACGCAGTCGATGACGAAGGTCTTGATGGCCGCGACGCCCTCGGCCGGGATGGCCATGCGCAGGAACGAGCCGTTCTCGCTACCGCTGCCCTTGGGCACCATCTCGATCGACAGCGTGTCGGGCGTGTCGTCGAAGTCGACGTGGATCACCGGCACCTCGATGCCGCAGGACGTGTGCTCGTTCCGGCGGGTCAACGGGTGCACCACCGAGCTGCGCAGCGGGTACTCGCGGGTGGCGCGCTCGCAGCCGCGGCGCAGCGCCTGCTTCAGCGCATGGCCGTCGACCGCGACGCCGCGGCCGATGGTGACGTTGTAGATCGGGATCCCGGTGTCCTGGCACAGCAGGTTGTCGGTCTGCTCGGCCACGGCGATGTTGCGCACCATCGTCCCCAGGACCGACTGCGCGGTGGCCCCCGTCTCGTGCTGCTGCAGCCGCGCGAACCCGTCCTTGATGTCCGGTGGCAGCACCTTCAGCGCGCGGATGTACAGCTCCTTCGCGGCGGCCTCGACGGCCTGCAGGTCGATGTCCACGACCGGACTCAGTTCGCCTGCAGCTTCCGCGCGGCGACGACCTTCGCCCAGCGATCGAGCTCCTGGTCGATCTGGCGCGTGAAGTCGGCGGTGCTGTTGACCACCGGCGACATGCCCTGCACGTACAGCCGCGCCTTGATCTCGGTCTCGCCCATCACCCTGGCGACGTCTCGCTGCACCTTCTGGATCACGCCCACGGGCGTGCCGGCGGGCGCGAAGAGGCCGAACCACCCGATGTTCTCGAAGTTCGGCAGGCCGGCCTCGTGCGCCGTGGGCACGTCCGGCAGCTGGGGCATGCGCTGGCGGCTGGTGACGGCCAGCGCGCGCAGCCGGTTGGGACCCAGCAGCGCCGAGGCAGCCGCGAAGTTGCCCACCATCATCTGCACCTGCCCGGCGATGAGGTCGTTGTAGCCCAGCGCCTCGCCCTTGTAGGGCACGTGCTGGATGTCGATGCCCGCCGCATCGGCGAAGTTCTCGCCCGCCAGGTGCACCTGGCTGCCGACGCCCGCCGAGGCGAAGTTGATCGACCCGGGCTTCGCCTTCGCGGCAGCGACCAGGTCCTTCAGCGACCGGTGCGGCGAGCCGTCCTGCACCACCACCAGCATCGGCCCTTGCGCGACGTTGGTGATCGGCATCAGGTCCTTCTTGGTGTCGAAGGGCATGCGCTTGTAGAGCGACGGATTGATGGTGACCGAACCCGATGCCATCAGCAGCGTGTAGCCGTCGCCTGCCGCCTTGGCCACCGCGTCGGCGCCCACGTTGCCGCCGGCGCCGGCGCGGTTCTCGATGACGACCGGCTGGTTCCACAGTACCGACAGACGCTGGCCCACCATGCGCGCCACCACGTCGGTGGAGCCGCCGGGCGAGAACGGCACGACCATGCGCACCGGCTTCGTGGGCCAGTTGTCCTGGGCCAGCGCGCTGCCGCCAGAGGCTGCCAGCAGGACCGCGGCCGCGAGGGCAAGGCGGCGGGTGGTGGAAGTCGTCATGATCGTGTCTCCTGAAGTTGATGTTGCGGTGGGTGGTCAGCCCAGCAGCGCCAGCGCGAAGGCCAGTCCGATGGCGACCGACAGCCCGATGCCGACCGCGATCCAGTTCTTGCGCAGGTCGGACGCGCGGCCGAACTCGATCAGCAGCAGGCGCGTGCCGCCCGTCAGGTGCAGCGCCAGCAGCGTGACCAGACCCCACTCTGCCAGCTTCACGAGCGGGGCATCGGTGAAGCGCAGAAAGCCCTCGAGTGACGCCGGCCCGGACAGCGCCTGGCCCAGCACCAGGAAGTGCAGTGGCAGGAAGAGCGCCAGCAGCAGGCCCGAGACCCGGTGCAGCCAGAAGGCCCACCAGGATGGGTGCCCGTGCGCACGGTGATCGTTGCGTCTCATGCCCGGCGTCTCCGCTCAGGCGCCGGGCGCATAGACGCCCCACACCGCGCGCAGCCCGAGCACGAGCAGCGTGGCGGTGACGGCACGGGCGAACCACTGCGCCGCGGCGGGCGACCAGCGCCACCACTCGCGCGCGATCGCCGCCAGACCGATCGGGACATGCACGGCGCAGGCCAGCACGAAGACCGCGTAGAAAGCCGCGAAGAGCACGTTGCCCTGCGTGCGCCCGAGGATCTCGGCCGCGCTCAGACCGCCGCGAACAGCCCAGATCATGATGCACAGGTGCAGCACGACACATGCCGCGAGCACCATCGCGCTGATGCGCTGCCAGTACCAGGCTTTCGCCTGCGCGACCGCTTCGCGCACGCCCGGGTCGGACGCGACGGCGTGAGGCGGGGCGGCGCCGCTCACAGCTCGCCCTTCACGGCTGCACGGGCCACCGTGCGCTTGAGGCCGGCAATCGCGATCGTCGGCGCGATGCCCTTGGGGCAGCGCTCCGTGCACGTGCCCTGCGTGTGGCAGCTGTGGCAGCCGGCATCGCCGGCCACCGCTCGCAGCCGCTCGGTGCGCTCGGTGTCGCGCACGTCGTTGACCAGGGTCCAGGCGCGGTTCAGCGCCGCAGGCCCGAGGAAGTCGGGCCGCCACTGCACGACGTCGCACGACCCGTAGCACACGCCGCAGCCGATGCACTCGATGCCGGCGTTCGCCGCACGGCGCTGCGGCGTGTCGGGCGATACCCGGGCGAAGTCGTCTCTTCGCGTCTGCGTGCCCTGGAAGCGCCCTCGCGCACGGGCCCACTTGTCGAAGAAGGCGCTCATGTCGGTGGCCAGGTCCTTGACCACGGGAAGGTTGGCCAGAGGCGCGATCTCCAGCAGCCCGCCGGCGCCGACCACCCGCGCCACGTGGGTGCGGCAGGTCCAGCGCGCCTGGCCGTTGACCGTCATCGCGCACGAGCCGCACATGCCGACGCGACACGCGAAGCGGTAGGCGAGCGTGGGGTCCAGGACACGCTGCACGTGGGTGACCACGTCGAGCACCGTCTGGCTGTCCTGGCGCGGCACCTCGTACTCGACGAAGCGGCCGTCATCGCCGCTGCCGCGCCAGATGCGGACCTTCAGGCCCTGGCTCATGGCGCGGGCCGCTTCAACTGCGGTGCGGCCAGGCCCTCGATCATCACGTTGACACAGGCGACCCGGCCGCTCGCCCGCGCGCGCGCCAGCGCGTCGGCCAGGTCCTCGGCCCGCTCGACCCGTTCGCCGTGCGCACCCAGTCCCGCCGCGGCCTGCTCGTAGCGCGTGGGCGCGAGCTCGCAGCCGTGCAATCGGTCCGCGCCGTAGTCCTTGAGCTGGATCTGGTACTCCGCGTTCCAGCGGGCATCGTTGCCCACCACCACGACGGCGGGCAACTCGTGCCTCACGCCGGTGTCGAACTCGGCCAAGTGGAAACCGATGGAGCCGTCGCCGCTGACGGCCACCACCGGCACGTCGGCGGGCAGCGCGCAGCGCGCGGCCAGCGCGAACGGCAGCCCCGATCCGATGGATCCAGCCACGCCATTGACCAGCCGCTGCGGCGCCCGCAAGCAGGCCTGGGCCCATTGGCCGATCTCGCCGCCATCGCAGACGAAGACCGCATCCGGGTGGCTGTCCAGCAGCGCCTGGATCGGCTGCAACGCCTGCAACGGGTGCAGGCGACCGGGTGTGGCGGAGACCGGCGCCGCCCATGCCGCGGGACGCCAGTCGATCAGGGCGTCGACCTCGGCACACCAGGCCGCGTGGCGGTCGTCCGGCCGGGCCGCTGCGGACAGGGCCTCGCAAGCGGCCGCGAAATCGGCTAACGCCGCGATCTCCAACCGGGCTTCCAGCGCACGACGCGAGCGATCGATCTCGGCGTCGTCCGCGTCCACCTGCGCCCAGCGCACGTGCGCACCGAACGGCGCACGCCCGAACTTGAGTGTGAAGTCCAGACGCTTGCCGAGCAGCAGAACGGCGTCGGCCCGCGCCAGCGCGTCGCCCCAGGCGCCCAGGGCCGGATCGGCCACGCCGCGCGGGCTTTCCATGCCGATCACGGGCACGCCCATGGCGCTCCGCAGCGCATCGGCCTGCGCACGTCCGACTCGCGTGCAGGCCTGCGGGCCGCACAACACCAGCGGGTGGCGGGCGCTCGTCAACCAAGCCACCAGCTCGCTCGAAAGCTCGGCAGCCAGGCGCTGAGGGACCGGCGAGAAGAGCCCCGCCTCGGGCAGCGAGGCGGGGGCCGCGAAGCCCTCCAGCGCGTCGCTGGGCAGGCTCAGGTGCACCGGGCCGGGGCGGCCGGCGCGGGCCAGCGCGAAGGCCCGAGCCAGGTCGCCGGCCACGGCGTCCGGGCCGGCACAGGTCCACGATGCCTTGCACACCGGCGCAGCCATCTCGGCCTGCCGCATCTCCTGGAAGGGGCCCATCCCCAGTTGGTCGGCAGGCGCGTGGCCCGACAGCAGCAGCACCGGCGAGTCGGCCATCAGCGCCGTGTACAGCGCCGACACGGCATTGGCATGCCCGGGTCCACCGGTGACGAGCGCGACACCCACCTCTCCCGTCAGCCGGCCCCAGGCGTCGGCCATGTGCACGGCCGCGGCCTCGTGCCGGGTGTGGATCAGGCGGATGCCGCTGTCGATCAGCGCGTCGTAGACCGGCATGATGTGGTTGCCGGACAGCGAGAACACGCAACGCACGCCCGCGCGCTGCATGGCGCGCACGAGCATCTCGGCACCACGCGGCACCGTGCGGACGGCTTCGCTCATTCGACGACCAGGTTCAGGGTCTTGGCGAGTCTCTCGTACACCGCCGCCTGGTCGGCGATGTAGCGCTCGGTCTCCGCTGGCGGCAGCACCCGCGGGATGCTGCCGGCGCGTTCGGTCGCGGCCACCCAGGCCGGATCGCGCGCGGCCTGCTGCAGCACCTGGGACCACCGCTCGACCACCGCCTTGGGTAGCCCGGGCGGACCGACGACGGCGCTCCAGCCGATGATGGCCTCGAGCGCCGGCACACCCGCCTCGCGTGCGGTCGGCACCTCCGGCAGATCCTTCACGCGCTCGGGCGTGGTCACCACGAGAGCGCGCAGCTTGCCGCCCTTGATGTTGCCGATGAGCGAGGTGAGGTTGCCGCAGTTGAAGTCGACCTCCCCCGACATGACCGCCATCGCGGCGTCGCTGCCGCCCTTGTAGGCCACCGAGACCGCGGCGTCCTTGCCCAGGCCCAGCGCATCGAACATCAGTTGCGGGCCCAGGTTGAGGATGGTGCCGGGCCCGGAGGTGCTGTAGTTCAGCTTGCCCGGCCGCGCGCGCAGCGCGTCGGTGAGGTCCTTCAGCGTGCGGTGCGGCGACTCGGTGCGCACCACGCACGCCACCGGGTTCAGCTCCAGCAGGCCGATGGCGGTGAAGTCACCGGGCCGGTACGGTGCCTTGGGGTTCAGCGCCGGCAGCACCACGTGGGAACCGACGCGCGACAGCAGCAACGTGAGTCCGTCCGGCGCCGCCTGGCGCACGGACTGGCTGCCGATGGCCCCGCTGGCCCCGGCGCGGTTGACCACCAGCACCGGTTGCCCGAGCAGGCGCTGCGCCAGAGGCTGCAGGTTCCGCGCGGCGACATCGGCGTCGCCCCCCGGGGCGAACGGGGCCACGAGCGTGACGGGCCGGTCGGGATAGGCGCTCGCGGCGCCGCACAACGACAACAGGGTCCATCCCAGGATTCGGATCAGGCGTGCATTCATCCGCGCGACGATAGACTGCTCGCCTGAAGAGAAAAAGCGAATCTTGCTGCTGCTGAGCGAAAGCGATTCTTTTCAGAACCGGAGTCCGGCATGCCCTCCATCCGCACCCTGCAAACCTTCGCCGCCGCCGCCCGGCTGGGCAGTTTCGCGGCGGCTGGGGCCGAGGTGGGCCTGACCGCGGCCGCGGCCGGGCTGCAGGTGCGCACGCTCGAGGCCGAACTCGGACGCGCCCTGTTCGATCGCAGCGGCCGCTCGGTCGTGCTCAACACCGAAGGCCGGCGCACCTTGGCGCAGGTCAAGGAGCTCCTGGACCGTTGGCAGGCCTTGCAGGACGCTCCGGGTGAAGACGGCCTTGGCGGCGCCGTCGTGATGGGCGCGCTGGTCTCCGCGCTGATGGGTGCGTTCGCGGACGCCTTGTGGGCCATCAAGCGCGCGCACCCCTCGCTGGAAGTCACGCTGCTCGCCGGGCAGTCGGCCGACTTCATGACACGCGTGGAGCGCGGCGAACTCGACGCCGCCGTGGTCACACAGCCGCCGGCCCGCCTGCCGACGGCACTCGTGTGGACGCCGCTCTACCGCGAGCCGATGGTGCTGATCGTGCCCACCCGCCCCCACTTCGAATTGCCGGCCGAGCCGCTGCAGATGCTGCAGCAGTGCCCGTTCATGCGTTTCGATCGGCGCACGTGGACCGGCCACCTGGTCAACGACGTGCTGGCGAAGTGCCGCGCGACGGTGGTCGAAGGCCTGGAGCTGAATTCGGTGGAGGCCATCGTCGAACTCGTGCGCCAGGGATTCGGTGTTTCCATCGTGCCGCGGCTGGCCAACCTGCGCTGGAGCCGCGACAAGGCCCTGCGGGTGGTGCCGCTGCCGCACGTGAACGTGGAACGGCACGTCGGCCTGCTGGAGCGCCGCAGCCATGGCCGTGAGCGCTTCACGCAGGCCCTGAAGGATCACTTCGGCGCACGCGCCACGACGCGCCTGGGCGGTCGCGGAGGCGCCACCCGTCGAGGCGCCAATCGAAGGTAGCGGCCGCCGGCACGCCGGTCGATGCTCGCTCCGGCAACCCTGTCTTGCACGGTCGACCGACTCCGTCGTGCGGCTGCGGACGGGTCTTCCCGGTCGAGTTGACGCCCGACCAGCGCTTGCCCGGACCGCGGCCCGCGCTGGACGGCAGGCCGTGAAGCGGGATCGCGCGGACGCCTGAACCCCCGGCCGCCCGACACGGGATCGACCGCGCCCGCACGGTACCCGGCGGCGCGCGATGGCCGGTGCACCCAAGCCAACCACGCAGCGAGACCGTTGATCGGCGCCTCGCCCGCGCAGGAATGGGCTGACCGATGGCTATTCCACCTCGCGATGGGCGATCAACCACCGACAAAGGGTGTATCTCATTTGTAGCTGGGGTAACAGAATGTTTACATCGCCAACAACAACTGGCCACCGGGCCAAGCCGGGTGCTCGTGGGCGCCGATTGACCACCACAGGCGTCGTCGGCCTCGCGCACTTCCCGTCGAAAGGGGAACTTCGAAGTGGACTCGAATCGCCTGCACCCAGCTTCCGTGACCGCCATGCGACGTCAGTGGCGCCCGTCACTGAAACACGTGGCTGCCTCCGCGGCGCTGTTGGCAGCTGCGATGCTGTCCGGCAAGGTCTTCGCCGTGGGCGGCACGCCCGAACCGGCTCCTGCAGACCCTCCGCCGGTGATCGAGGGCTTGAAGGGAGTCCCGGTACCGGAGCCCTCGAACCTGTCCAGCTTCGTGCGGGACAAGGCGGCCGCCATCCGCCTGGGCAAGGCCCTCTTCTGGGACATGCAGCTGGGCAGCGATGGCAAGACCGCTTGCGCGTCCTGCCACTTCCACGCGGGTGCTGACAGCCGCTCGCGCAACCAGGTTACGCCCGGCCTGTTGCGCAGGTCGTCCCCCTCCACCCTGAATCCCGACACCAGCTTCCAGGTCGGCGGCCCGAACTACCAGTTCGAACGCGACGACTTCCCGTTCCACAAGTTCTCGGACCCGGGCAACCGCAACTCGTCGGTCCTGCGCTCGCACAACGATGCCGCCAGCTCGCAGGGGGTGTTCAGGAGCAACTTCGTCAGCGCGACACCCGGCGCCAGCGCCGACAACTTCACGCTGGCCGGCGATCCGGTGTTCCAGCTCAACGCCACTCAGACGCGCCGAGTCGAGCCACGCAACTCGCCGACCGTCATCAACGCGATCTTCAACTTCCGCAACTTCTGGGATGGTCGAGCCACGTTCCTGTTCAACGGTGTCTCGCCCTTCGGTGCCTTCGACACCAACGCCAGGATCTACAAGACCGGCTCCTCGGCCGGAACCGTGACCTCGGTGACGGCACGCATCGATCACGCCTCCCTGGCGTCGCTGTCCGTCGGGCCGCCGCTCAGCGACTTCGAGATGACGGCGATCGGCCGCAACTGGCCGCGGATCGGGTTGCGCCTGCTTGCCGCACGCCCGCTCGCGCTGCAGCAGGTGGCGCCTACCGACAGCGTCCTGTCAGGCGTGCGCCACTCCAGCGGCGCGGGGCTGAACGGCACGTATCTCTCGATGGTCCAGGCGGCCTTCAGGCCGGAGTGGTGGAACTCCACGGCCCGCGTGATCATCGAGGGGCAGAGCTACTCGCAGCCCGAGGCCAACTTCAGCTTGTTCTTCGGTCTCGCGATGCAGCTCTACCTGGCCACGCAGGTCTCGGACGACTCGCCGTTCGACCGCCAGCTGGCGGGCCAGACGAACGCGCTGTCCGTCGACGCCCAGCAGGGCATGGCGCTCTTCGTGGGCAAGGCCAAGTGCGCCAACTGCCACGGCGGCGCGGAGTTCACCAACGCCAGCCTGCGCAATGTCATGAACCAGCCGATGAGCCGCATGGTCATGGGTGATGGCAAGACGGCGGTGTACGACGAAGGTCACTACAACATCTCCGTGACCCGGACGCTCGAGGACATCGCCCTGGGCGACCAGAACCCGGTGGGCCGCCCGATGTCGTTGAGCCGCCTCGCGCAGCAGGTTGGCGCCGCCGAGTTCGAGCGCCTGATCGGCATCAAGCCCAACGTCGTGCCCGCCGCGAAAGAGCGCATCGCGATCAACGGCGCCTTCAAGACGCCGACGATCCGCAACGCCGAGCTCACTGCGCCCTACTTCCACAACGGCGACTCGCTGACGCTGGAGCAGGTGATCGAGTTCTACAACCGCGGTGGCAACCACTTCAACAACAACCGCGCCGACGTCGACCCCGACATCCAGCCCCTTGGACTCTCGCCCACCGAGCGCTCGCAGCTGGTGGCCTTCATCAAGGCCACCACCGACGATCGTGTGCGGTTCAAGCGCGCGCCGTTCGACCATCCGCAGCTGAAGATCCCCAATGGTCACGAGATCGGGGCCAACGGATTGCCCGTGGTGGAGGATGGCCGCGCCAAGGACGTCTGGCTTGAGATCCCGGCGGTCGGACGCGAGGGCCTCAGCCGGCCGCAGCCCAACTTCCTCGAGTTGCCGGCGATCCAGCTCGTGGCTCAGCACTCGGGCAAGTGCCTGGAAGTGCAGGGATCCTCGACGGCCGACGCCGGCAATGTCGTGCAGCGCACCTGCAACGGCAGCGACAACCAGCTGTGGGAGGAGGTGAAGGTCGCCACGGGCTTCATGCTGCGCAACAAGCACTCCGGCAAGTGCATGGACGTCTCGGGCATCAGCTACGCGCCGGGCGCCAACATCTACCAGTGGAGCTGTATCGAGGGCCCGAACCAGACCTTCAACTGGGTCAACTCGCGCCTTCGCGTCAACCACTCCAGCCAGTGCGTGAACGTGGCAGGCGCGAGCAAGCAGGACGGCGCCAACGTCATCCAGTGGCCCTGCACGAGCCTCACGCCCAACGACAAGTTCACCAAGCGCTGAGCGCGCGCACGCAGACGGGCGCCGATCCCTGGGGCAGCCGCTGGCGCTGCCCGGAGATCGGGCTCCCGTGAGCCAGTGGCCCTCTGGGGCCATTGGTCCATTTCTCGTCACGCCACTACGGCCTTGCATGCCGCGTGACGGAATCGTGCCGATCGGTGCTTGCGCGCTGCCCGCTCGGGCCTACCAGCGGCCGGACCATAGGCAAGATCGCGCATCGCTGCCCGTCAAGCCCGTGCCCGCATGACAGCCTCACTCGCCTCCGCCAACACAGGCCCGACGCGACGCCCGCTGCGCGTCCTCGAGCCGCTGCTGGCGACCCTGGCGGGCGCCGTTGTCGGCCTCGCTGGCGGGTGGCCAGCTGCCAGCCAGACGGGCGAGGTTCCGGACATCGCCCATCCCGGCCTGTCGGCCTATGCCTGGCTGCTGCAAGGCCTGGCCGCGGCCGGCTTCGCTGCCTGGCTGCTCGCCCTTCCGCACCGGTCACTGCGGAACGTGGTGGGTGTGACGGCGTTGTTCGCCATGGCCTGGCAACTCTGCGGGCTGTGGTGGCTGCATGTCGGTCTGCATGTTCACGCCGAGCTGCACTGGGCTCTGGCCGCGGCGGCCGTCGTGGCCTTGTGCGTCTACCTGGCGGCCTACAGCGTCGCGGCGATGGTGGTGGCGGCCGCGGGCTGGCGTCGCCTGCACGCCCGGTTGGAAAGCCGCCCCGCCCTGCGCCCCTGGGCCGGCGCATCGCTCTTCGCCGCCGCCTGGCTGCTGGCCGAGCTCGGTCGCGCGGAGCTCCTCACGGGTTTCCCCTGGGCCGCCGCCGGCCACGCGCACCTTGAAGGCCCGATGCGACCGTTGCTGCCCTGGGTCGGGGTCCACGGATGTGCGGCCCTGGCGGCGTTCGCGGCGGCCGCAGTCGCGGCTTTGCGTCAGCGCGACGGCGGAAGCGTTCGGGTGCGGCGGCGGGGCGCAACGGGCCTGGCGGTCGCGCTGATCCTGCTCGTCGCCCTTCCGGACCGGGAGTTCACGCGCCCGACGGGCAGCTTGCGCGTGACGCTGCTGCAGGGCAACGTGAACCAGCAACAGAAGTTCGACCCCAACTGGGTGGGCCAGGCGCTGGACTGGCACCTGCAGTTGCTGGCGAACTCGAGCGCGGACCTCACGCTGGCGCCCGAGACCGCGTTCCCCGTGCTGGAGCAGGAACTGCCAGCACCTTACTGGGACAGGCTGCAGCGCCGCGCCAGCCTCGGCCCGGGCGCGGTGATGGTGGGCATGCCACACGGCCGCGGCGATGGCGCCTACTTCAACAGCCTGCTGGCCCTGGGCCACCCGGACGCCCTGCCCGACCTGGCCCCTGGCGCGATCTACCGCTACCACAAGCAGCACCTCGTACCCTTCGGCGAGTTCGCGCCGCCGGGCTTTCGGTGGTTCACCCGCTGGCTGAAGCTGCCGTTTCCCGAGTTCACGACCAGCCCGGCGCGGGTTACGCCGTTGCGCCTGCGTGCGAGTGACGGCAGCCTGCAGGCCATCGCCCCGCTGATCTGCTTCGAGGACCTGTTCACCGAGGACGTCGGAACCCGCTTCCTTGAACGCGATGGTGCGCCGACGGTGTTGGCCAGCGCGAGCAATCTCGCCTGGTTCCAGGACTCGCCCGCCATCGCCCAGCACCTGCGCCTGGCGCAGCTGCGCAGCGTGGAATTCCAGCGTCCCACGGTCCGGGCCACGAATACGGGGCCCACCGTCGCGATCGACCACCGGGGCCGGGTGACGCACGCGCTGCCACCGCTGACCCCGGGGGTGCTCGACGCCGTGGTCCAAGGGCGCGAGGGGCTCACGCCCTACGCGTGGTGGGTCTCGCAGCTCGGTCTTTGGCCGCTGACCGTCCTGGGCCTGGCGGTGTTGGCGTGGCCGTGGTGCCTACGCCATCGGCCACGCTGAGTCCCCGGTCTATCGGTCACGCAGCCGCTCGACCACGACACGGCCGTCGCCGTCCACGTGACCGCGGACCTGGGTCCGGCGGCCGAGCGACACATCCTTGTCGACGCGGCTCCAGGGGCCTATGACCAACGGCAGTGCGTCCAGCCTGGGACCAGGCTGCAGCGTCCCGTGCAGGCGAACCTTGGCACCAGCCGGAACGCTCGCCGGCTGGCCGTCGGCCCCACGGCTGCCCTGCTCGATCCAGCGCTCGATCAACGAGACCTCGGCGTCGCTCAAGTAGGGAGGACCATCCATCGGCATGCGCGGCAGTGACTGCCCGCGGATGCGGCGCAACAACTCGCTGGCTTGCGGTTGTCCGGGCACGACGCGGACCCGGTCCGCGGCATCCAGAGCCCCGGCGTGCGAGGTCAGCCGGTACCCCTCGGGGGCGCTGCCCATCGAGCCGCCGTCGGTGTGGCACCTGGCACATCGCCGCGCGAAGACCGGTGCCACGTGAAACCAGGTGACCGGCTCGCCTGCCAAGGGTGCGGCACCAGGCGCCGGCGGCGCGGCGGCGCTGCCGGGCCGCCCAGGACGCGCTCCCCCGTCGACCCACCGCGCGAGCAGCAACACCTCGGCGCTGTCCAGCCAGGGCGGGCCCGTCATCGGCATGCGGGGGAGCGTCTGCCCCTTCACGCGGCGGATCAGTTCACTGTTCGCAGCGTCTCCCGGCTTGACCACGGGCCCCTTGGCGCCACCGGCCATGATCGACTCGTGCGAGTCCAGGCGCAGGCTGGCGGCGGCCTGCGCGCCGGAGTGGCAGACCCCGCAGCGCTGCGCAAACAGGGGCGCCACCTCGGCGTAGGTCGGAACCGGCTGTGCATGAACTGCGCCGCATGCCAGCGCCACGACAACGCGTGCGGCGCACCGCGCGCGTTCACGCCAGCCCACATCGAGCCTTGCGGTCATCACCCCGGAAACCAATTGGCACTCTCCTGCGCCGTTCGCCGCCGCCGGCAGTGTAGCCAGGAGGGGTGCGCACGGCCGCATCGGTGCCTGCTCGGACGAACTGCCCTGCGTTGCCCTGCCGACTTCACGCGATGCGCCTCGGCCGGGCCTCAGGCATCCTGAGCGTGAACCATCCAACGTCGCGAGCACGGATGCCTGCGCCAGTGGGGGCCAGGCAGGCACCTGGCCTCCGCGGCAACGGGTTGGTCGCAGCCGGGTACTTCGAGCTGTTGCTGCTCGACCTGAAGTTGACACCGTGATCGCGCCCTGGGCCCGCCGCCGGTGGCACACCGGCACCACCTACTCGTCTTGCGCTGTCCACCATGCCCTGCTGCGCGGCATTCGGGCCTGGAGCAACTCCTCGGGATTCAACCCATCGGCGGGATAGCTCGGCCATCGTCGAAGACTTGCGAGCCGAGCGATGCCGGATACCGGGCTCGTGCAGCCTGGCTCGAAGCTGGGCATGGCCGCGAGGCACGATGTGCCCACGACGACCGGGATGGGCTCCGGAACCATCGTGTCCGCCGGCCTGACCGTACTCAACGCCGACTACCGCGAGGGTGTTCAGCCTGCATGCTCGACGGAACGCCGATGAAAGCCCTGGTCTGGCGGCTGATGGGCGTGCGTGTCGGCCGCTGTCTCCTGGACGACGGGGCGGCGATCACCGAGAAGACCCTGGTGTCCATCGGAGACCACTGCACGCTGGGCCAGCACAGCACCTTGCAGGGCCACTCGCTCGAAGAGGGCATCTTCAAGTCGGGCCACATCCAGTTGGGCAACGGTTGCACTGTCGGCGAACACGCCGTGGTGCACTACGCCACCCGCGTGGACGACGGCGCCATGGTGCGCAGCGACAGTTTCGTGATGAAGGGCGAGTACATGCGGGCCGGCGAGATCTGGCTCGGCAACCCCGCGGAGCGCCTGCGCTCGCGGTCCCCTTGACCTCGTAGACGACGAGCCAGCGGCACGGGCGTCGCCGCCAGGAGCGGCTCGCCGCTCCCGTGCCCAAGGTCTCGACTCCCTAGCCAGGATGCGTGCGCACGACGGGTCTCCGACGGCAGCCCGTCGCACGGGCCGCCGCAGGGTTGCGAACCTCTGGCGAGGCCGCCTCGGCGTCGAGCGATCAGCCTGTCCCGGCTGCTCGGCCGACCCAGACCCCTTGAGCCCATAAGGACAACGGGTCAGCCCCCGGTGGGAACTGACCCGTCGACTGGTCTGGCGCGGCTGGCAGGATTCGAACCCACGACCCCTTGGTTCGTAGCCAAGTACTCTATCCAACTGAGCTACAGCCGCGAAGCCTCGCAGTATACACGCTGATCACCCCTCGATCGCGGCAGCCTGGGCGTGGCAGTGCGCAGCCCGCTCCACCTCGCCCTCGTTGGTCGCCATCCGGGCCAGCGCCAGCCAGGCCACCCGGCGAGCGTTGGGCTGCAGGGCGGCGTTCGCCGCCGCCGGCTCCAGCAGCTGGCGTGCCTTGCCCCACAGCTGGCGCTCGGCACAGATCAGGCCGGCGGCCAGCGCGATGGCCGGGTCCATCGGCCAGGCCCTCGCGGCCTGCTCGACGCGTTCCAGCCACTCGCTTTCGGCGCCCGGTGCCGCACGTGCCAGAGCGAGCGCGACTCGCGTGCGGTCTTCCGGGGGCAGGCGTGGCAGCTCGGCCCAGACGGGACCGAGCCACTCCCGCGCGCTGTCTGGTGCGTCCCAGGCCACCGCCTTGCGCACGGCATGTCCGAGGACGACCGCGTCGCGGCGGTCGGCGGGCTCCAGCAGCTGCCACTGCCGGCGCAGCTGCTCGGCGTCCCGCGCCGCGTCGAGGTGTTCCAGCGCCAGTGCCCGCAGCAGGCTGCTGGCCGCCTCGGCGGAGAAGGCCTGGTGCTTGGCGAGCAGCCGCGCCAGCTCCAGGGCCTCGCCGGACTGCCGGGCGAGCCGGGCCGCGCGCAGACGCAGGCGCAGCGCGTGGGTGCGGCGTCCGACGCCGGCCGGCAGAGCGGCCAGCAAGGCCTGCGCACGATCGGCATCCTGGTCGTCGAGCGCCCACTCGGCGGCCAGCAGCAAGGCGCCCTCGGCGGCCGCCCGCGCGCTCGCGTCGCGGGGTGACTTCTCGATGGCCTGCAGCAGCGCGTCGCGCCCGCCCCGGTCCTGCAGCCGGTGCAGGCTGCCCGCGGCAACGAGCCGCGCGAGCAAGGGGTGGTCGGCCGGCAGCCCGAGCTCCGGGAAGTCGTCGTGGATCGCGATGGCCTTGCGCGCGGCCTTCTGCGCCCGGCTGTAGCGGGCCGCGAAGTAGGCGCCGAGGGCCTCGCGCAGGGCTGCGTTCGCCGCGCGCTCGCGCTGCAGCGAACGCCATTCGCGCGCCCGCCGGGGCATGCTCAGCAGGGCCTCCAGCGCCTTCAGGACGAACCAGGCCGCCAGGCCGGCCAGCAGCATCAGCAGCAGCGCCAGGTTCAGCGAGAGCTCGGCACGCCAGCCGCCCCAGGCCACGGTCACCAGGCCGTCGTTGCTGCCCAGCGCCGTGGCGGCGACGACGGCGATGGACGCCAGCAGGATCAGCCAGACAACGCCGCGCATGCCCCGGCTGCCGTGTCGTCAGCGCGTGCCGCCGGTGACGGCCGCGATGGCCGACAAGGTCGAGTCGGGCCGCGGGGCCGTCACGGCGCGCGACTGCGTCGTCAGCTGGCGCAGCAACTCCGAGGCGGCCACGACACGCCGCGACGTGCGATCGAAGTACTTGTCGAGCAAGGCCTGCGCCTGCCGCAGGTCGGACTGCGCGGCATCGAACTGGCGGCTCAGCAGCGACAGGCGCGCATTGAGCAGTCGCAGCCTCAGGTTCTCGCGCAGGAACAAGGCCTGGTCCGGCGCCAGCAGAGCGGCCTCGGGATAGGCGATGCGTGTCACCCTGACGAGTTGCCGCGCCTCGGCCCAGACCACGCCGGCCAGCTGACGCATGCCGTCGACCCAGGACGCGCCGGGCACCGCGTCGTCCCCCGCCGAACTGGCGGCCCGCCGGGCCGGCGCGGCAGGCGCCTCCCGTGCGGCAGACGGCCCGTGCGCCGAGACCAGCGGCAGGTCGTCGATCTGCCGGGCCACCTCGTCGAGCCGCAGGGTCAGCGTGGTGACGTCGACACTGCCCGCGGCACGCACGCGGTCCAGGTCCTCGAGCGCCGCCCGGCGCACCCGCTCGAGCCGTGGCTGGCGGGTGCGCGACAGGCGCTCCTCGGTCTGCCGCAGCGCCGACACGAGCGGCTCGACACTGCCGGTCAGGGCCGCCTGCTGCTGCGCCACGCGCAGCGCGGCATCGATGTCGAACAGGACGTTCTCGTCGCGCGAGCGTGTCAGCGCCTGCATCAGGTCCTCGAGCTGCGTGCGCTGCAAGGCCGACTCGCCCACGCGCGCCTCGAGCAGCGCGATCTTCGCGGCCATGTCACGGGCGGTCGACTCGGCCTGCCGGGCCAGCGTGCGGGCCTCGACGATCTGCTGCAGCGCCTGCTGCTCGCGCCGGGCGAAGGACTCCTCGGCCTGCCGCAGACGCTGCTGCAACTGGTAGGCCCAGCCCAGCGCCGCGACGGCCAGCGCGAGGGTCACCCAGCCGAGCGCCCGGCGAATGACCGCGATGGCGTCGGCCCAGGTGCGGCTGCGCGCCGCTCCTGGCGGCTCGGGCGGCGGCGCCGCCGGCAGCGGCGACTCGGGGGCGGTCGCGACGTCCGTCACGCGAGGCGGGGCAGGTGCTGGATCTGCCGCATCGTGGCGACCACCGCCTGCGGCTGGGAATCGACGAGCATCACGTCGCCGAAGCCGGCCGAGCGCGCGGCCTGCGCGATGCGCAGGTGCGTGACGAGCGCACGCGTGCGCGACCAGTTCGCCGAGGGCGCGAGGCCGGCCAGGTGACCGATGGCCTCGGAGCTGGTGAAGAACCAGCAGTAGCGCGTCGGCTGCGCGATGGCGCGCGCGAGCACGGCCTTGGTCTCCGGGCCGTGCTGCGGCGCCACGCGGCGGTAGGCGGCGACGATGCCGACCTCGGCACCCCCGTCGCGGAACCGGTCCGCCAGCCACTCGCGGCCCTCCTCGCCGCGCACGATCAGCACGCGCGCGCCTCGCCAGTCGCGCGACTTCAGCCGGGCCCACAAGGCCTCGCTGTCGTAGCCGGTGCCCGGCAGCGGCTCGACGATCATCGCCCCGCGCAGCCCGGCCTGCTGCAGCGCGGCCGTCGTGCCCGGGCCCGTGCTGGCGGCCAGCGCGGACAGCGGCCAGTCGGCATCGTCCGGCTTGTTCAGGAAGAAGTGCTGGACCGCGTTGGCGCTGACGAACATCACCAGGGCCGTGTGGCGCAGCGCCCGCCAGGCCTCGTGCAAGGGCTTGGGATCGGACGTCGGCAGGATATCGATCAAGGGTACCGCGTGGGCCTCGAATCCGTGCTTGCGCAGGGCTTCCACCCAGGGCTGCGCCTGCGCCATCGGACGCGTGACGATGACCTGCAGCTTGTCGCCGACCTGCAAGCTGCTGAAGTCGGGCACCATCGGCAGGTTCGGGTTCGGCGTGTCGCTCATGGAGCTGCCCTCCGCGCTGCGCGCTGCGTCCGCGACGCATCGGACCGCAAAGCCCTTGCCGCGGGCAGCGCGCGGATGCGCAGGGCGCTGACGCTCCGCCGCCGGGCCGCTTGCAGGTTCATCTCGTCCCCAGGTAGCGTGCCGCGCCGGCCTCGTTCAGCTCCCGCACGGCCCGCGCCCCCAGCGCCCTCGCGTCGTCGTCGGACGACACCGCCGCCTCGACCTGCACGCGCAAGGGCACGAGCTGCGGCGCACTGCCGCTGCCCAGCGCCGCGCTGAGCCGAAGCTGCGGGCCATGCCACGTGGCGTGCGCAGCCAGCGGCATGCTGCAGCTGCCACCCAGGCCGCGCGAGACCGCGCGCTCGGCCGCCGTCGCGAGCCAGCACCCGCGGTCGGTCAAGGTGGCGAGGTTCTCGGCCAGCTGGCCAGCGTCGCTGCGGATCTCGATGCCCAGGGCGCCCTGCCCCGCTGCCGGGATCATCCGCTGCACATCGAAGACGGCGCGGATGCGCTCGCCCAGCCCCAGACGCTTCAGGCCGGCCGCGGCCAGGACGATCGCGTCGTAGCCGCCTTCGTCGAGCTTCCGCAGCCGCGTGTCCAGGTTGCCGCGCAGCGGCTCGATGCGCAGGTCGGGCCGCATCGCCAGCAACTGCACGACCCGGCGCAGGCTCGAGGTGCCGACGCAGGCGCCTTGAGGGAGCTCTTCGAGTGCCGCGAAGCGGTTGGAGACGAAGGCGTCCCGAGGATCCTCGCGCTCGAGCACGGCCGCCAGCATGAAGCCGTCCGGCAGGTCCATCGGCACGTCCTTGAGCGAGTGAACGGCCAGGTGCGCACGGCCTTCGGCCAGGGCGGTCTCGAGTTCCTTGACGAACAGGCCCTTGCCGCCGACCTTGCTGAGCGCACGGTCGAGGATCTGGTCCCCTTGCGTGGTCATGCCCAGCAGTTCGGCGCTCAGGCCCAGCCGCTCGTTCAGCAGCCTCGCCACGTGGCGCGCCTGCCACAGCGCCAGGCGGCTCTCTCGGGTCGCGATCACGGTCGGGGAGCTCATGAGCGGATTATGTCCGGGCAATCGCCCGGAACCGACCCGCTGCAGCGGGTACGCCGGCACCGTACTTGCATGGGGTCCAGCGGGCCTGGCGCACAATCCCGCGCCGCCGCGAACACCTGAGCTGCCCGGAGACCCTCCCGTGACGACGCCGACCTCGAGCACCCGGCCCACCCGCACGCGCCGCCTGCGGGCTCCTGCGCAGGGTGATGCAGCAGCGCTCGCCCCCGCGGACTCGCGGCACGCCGTGGGCGCTGCTCCTCGCCGGCGTCGCGCCGACGATGCCGACGACAAGCACCGCGCCCTGCTCGACGACATCCGCCTGCTCGGCCGCATCCTCGGCGACACGATCCGCGAGCACGAGGGGCGCGAGGCCTACGAACTCGTCGAGCAGGTCCGCCGGCTGGCCGTGGCCTACCGCCACAAGCGCGACGCCGGCGCCGGGCGCGAGCTCGACCGCCTGCTGAAGAACCTCTCGGGCGACCGCACGGTCAGCGTGATCCGCGCGTTCAGCTACTTCTCGCACCTGGCCAACATCGCCGAGGACCAGCACCACGTGCGCCGGCGGCTTCACCACGAGCGGCTCGGACACCGCCAGGAGGGCTCGCTGGCCGTCGCCTTCGAGCGGCTGCACCGGGCCGATGTCCGCGCTGCCGACATTGCCCGGATGCTGGACAGCGCCTGCGTCTCGCCGGTGCTGACCGCGCACCCCACCGAGGTGCAGCGCAAGAGCATCCTCGACGCCGAGCGATCGATCGCCGACCTGATCGCCGAGCGCGAGCAGTTGCTGACCGACCGCGAGCGCGACGAGAACGAGGCCCTGCTGCGGGCCCGCGTGGCACAGCTGTGGCAGACCCGCATGCTGCGCACCGCCAGGCTGACCGTCGACGACGAGATCGAGAACGCCCTCAGCCACTACCCGACGACCTTCCTGCGCCAGATCCCGCGCCTGTACGCACAGCTCGAGCGCGAGCTCGACGGGCACGCCGTCGCCCCGTTCCTGCGCATGGGCCACTGGATCGGCGGCGATCGCGACGGCAACCCCAACGTCACCGCGTCGACCATGCGCAGGGCGCTGTCGCGCCAGGCCGAGGTGGCCCTGCGCTTCTACCTGACCGAGGTGCACCATCTCGGGGCCGAGCTGTCGATGTCGCAGATGCTGGCGCCGGTCAGCCCGCAGATGCGCGCGCTGGCCGAACGCTCGCCCGACCGCAATCCGCACCGCGAGGACGAACCGTACCGGCGGGCGCTGGTGGGCGTCTACGCGCGGCTGGCGGCGACGCTGCACGCGCTCACCGGCACCGAGGCCCTGCGCCACGCGGTCGCACCGCAGCAGCCCTACGACGACGCGGGACAGTTCGCCGAGGATCTCGACATCGTGGCGCACAGCCTGCGCTCGCACCACGCGCAAGCCCTCGTGGCACCCCGCCTGGCGCCGCTGCAGCGCGCGGTGCAGGTCTTCGGCTTCCACCTCGCGACGCTGGACATCCGGCAGAGCTCCGACCGCCACGAGGCCGTCGTCGCCGAGCTCCTGCGCGTCGCGCGCCTCGAGCCGGACTACGCGGCGCTGGACGAGGCCGCGCGCCGATCCCTGCTGCTGCGCCTGCTCGACGACGCCCGCGGCCTGCGCGTGCGCGACGCCGCGTACTCCGACCTCACCCGCAGCGAGCTCGAGGTCTTCGAGACGGCCCGCGAGCTGCGGGCACGCCACGGCGCGATGGCCCTGCGCCACTGCATCATCAGCCACACCGAGGAGGTCAGCGACCTGCTCGAAGTGCTGCTGCTGCAGAAGGAAGCGGGCCTGATGCACGGCACGCTGGACAGCCCGTCGTCGACCTCCGGGCTGATCGTCGTGCCGCTGTTCGAGACGATCGCCGACCTGCGCCGGGCCGCGCCGATCATGCGCGAGTGGTTCGCGCTGCCGGGCATCGGCGGGCTGGTCGCGCGCAGCGGCGGCGAGCAGGAGGTGATGCTCGGCTACAGCGACAGCAACAAGGATGGCGGCTTCTTCACCAGCAACTGGGAGCTGTACCGCGCGGAGATCGCCCTGGTCGAGCTGTTCCGCGAGCTGCAGGCCGCGCACGGCGTGCGGTTGCGACTGTTCCACGGCCGCGGCGGCACGGTCGGCCGGGGGGGCGGCCCGAGCTACCAGGCCATCCTCGCCCAGCCGCCCGGCACCGTGAACGGCCAGATCCGGCTGACCGAGCAGGGCGAGGTCATCGGCTCGAAGTACGCCCATCCGGAGATCGGGCGGCGCAACCTGGAGACGCTCGTGGCGGCCACGCTCGAGGCGACGCTGCTGCATCGCGGTCGCGAGGCGCCGCGGGCCTTCCTCGACGCTGCCGACGAGATCAGCCGCGCGAGCTTCGCGGCCTACCGGCACATCGTCTACGAGACGCCGGGGTTCGCCGACTACTTCTTCGCCGCGACGCCGATCAGCGAGATCGCCGCGCTGAACATCGGCTCGCGCCCGGCTTCGCGCAAGGCCTCACGGTCGATCGAGGACCTGCGCGCCATCCCGTGGAGCTTCTCCTGGGGCCAGTGCCGGCTGGGCCTGCCGGGATGGTGCGGTTTCGGCGCGGCGATCGAGGCCTACCTCGGCCGCCTGGAGCGGCCCGACGCCGCCCGGCTGCGCCTGCTGCAGCGCATGTACCGCGAGTGGCCGTTCTTTCGCACGTTGCTGAGCAACCTCGACATGGTGCTCGCGAAGAGCGATCTGGGCATCGCGCTGCGCTACGCCGCGCTCGTGCCGGACCGCCGGACCGCCCGGCGCATCTACGGTCAGCTGAGCCAGGAGTGGGAGCGCACGGCCTCGGCGCTGGCGGCGATCACCGGCGAGAGCCGCCGCCTGCAGTCGAACCCGGCCCTCGCACGATCGATCGAACACCGCTTCCCCTATCTCGATCCGCTGAACCACCTCCAGGTGGAACTGCTGCGACGCTACCGTCAACGCAGCCCCGGAGACCCGCAGATCGAACGGGTGCAGCGCGGCATCCACCTGTCGATCAACGGCCTCGCGGCCGGGCTGCGCAACACGGGCTGAGGCCGCGGCTATCCCCGCGGGTGGTGCCGGGCGTGCAGCTGGCGCAGCCGCTCGCGCGCCACGTGGGTGTAGATGGTGGTCGTCGAGATGTCGGCGTGACCCAGCAGCATCTGCACGGCGCGCAGGTCGGCGCCGTGGTTCAGCAGGTGGGTCGCGAACGCGTGGCGCAGCACGTGCGGCGACAGCGGCACCGTGATGCCGGCCGCGAGCGCGTGGCGCTTGACGATCTTCCAGAACATCTGGCGCGTCATCGGCCCGCCGCGGCGGGTCACGAAGAGCGCGTCGCTCGCCTGCCCGCCGAGCACCTCCGCGCGGGGTCCGGCCATCCAGCGGCGCAGCCACTCCTCGGCCTCGGCGCCGAAAGGCACCAGGCGCTCGCGCGAGCCCTTGCCCATCACGCGCAGCGCGCCGTCGGACAGGCTCAGGTGCACACTCTTGAGCTGCACCAGCTCGCTCACGCGCAGGCCGCTCGCGTACATCAGCTCGAGCATGGCCCGGTCGCGCAGGCCGAGCGAGGTCTGCGTGTCGGGCGCCGCGAGCAAGGACTCGACCTGCCCCTCGCTGAGCGAGCGCGGCACGCGCATCGGCGTGCGCGCCGCGCCGAGTTTCAGGGTCGGGTCCGCGTCGGTCAATCGCTCGCGCAGGGCCCAGCGGTAGAAGCGGCGGAAGGTGGACAGCCGCCGGTTGGCCGACGTCGCGCGGCTGGCGGCGTGGCGGGCTGCGACGTACCCCAGCAGGTCGGACTCGCGGGCCTCGGCGATGGATCGCCCACCTTCCCGTGCCAGCCAGTCAGCCCACAGGCTCAGGTCCCGGCGGTACGCGGACAGCGAGAGCCTGGCGAGCCCGTCCTCGACCCACAGCGCATCGACGAAGCGGTCGATCAGCTCGCCGCTGCGCGCCCGCCCCGCGACGACGGGCTCCAGCGAGCGCGCAGACTCGTCCAAGTCAGTCGAGCTTGAGCTTCTGCTTGAAGACCACTTCCTTGTAGACCTCGAGCTCGGCCTTCTTCTGGGCGGCGAACTCGGCCGGGGAATTGCCGATGACGATCGAACCCGTGTCCTCGATCCGCTTGCGCACCGCCGGGTCCTCGAGCACCTTGCGGACCGCCGCGTTGACCTTGTTGACGACGTCGGCCGGCGTGCCCTTCGGCGCCAGGATGCCGTAATAGGCCATGCGGTTGACCGGCTCGAGCCCCACCTCCTTGAAGGTCGGCACGTTGGGCAGCTGCGCCAGCCGCTGGGGCGCCGCGACGACGATCGGGATCAGCCGGCCGTCCCTGATGAACGGGAGCGCCGACGGGAGGTTGTCGAAGATGATCGGCACCTGCCCGGCGACGGTGTCGTTCAGGGCCGGACCGGCGCCGCGGTACGGGATGTGCGTCATGAAGACACCCGCCAGGCTCTTGTACAGCTCGGTCTGCAGGTGGCCGATGCCGCCGGTGCCCGAGCTCGCGTAGCTGTACTTGCCCGGGTTCTTCTTCAGCTCGGCAACGAAGCCCTTGTAGTCGCGCGCCGGGAAGCTGGGGTGCACGGCGATCACGTTGGGCGTCGCGGCGATGTTGGTGACAGCCACCATGTCCACGGCCGGGTCGTAGCCGATCTTCGGGTTGATCGCCGGGTTGGCCGCGGTCGTCGAGACCGTGGCCATGCCCAGCACGTGGCCGTCCGGCACCGAGCGGATCATCTCGAGCGCCCCGATCGATCCGCCGCCCCCGGCCTTGTTCTCGACGACGACCGTCTGCCCGAGCTGGGCGCCGAGCGGGCCGCTGACCACCCGCGCGATGATGTCGGTCGTGCCGCCCGGCGCGAACGGCACGATCAGGCGCACCGACTTGCTGGGGTAAGTCTGGGCCAGCGCCCCGGCAGGCAGGGCCAGGACCGTCACGGCCAGGGATGCCGCAGCCATCCCGATGAATCTCGAACGCTTCATTGCAGGGGTCTCCATGTCGGACAGGGGAAAGCGGTCACGGAGCGAAGCCGCAGGGGCGGGACTTCCCGGAGAAGCCCCGCGTCACCCGGCGGCCTGGCCCAGCAGGCCGGCGCGCATCCGCTTGTCGTACGGTACCTCACCGACGAACGATCGCAACAGGGCGGCGTAGAAATCCTCTCCCGGGATCGGGTCCCCTCGCGGCCGACCGTTGATCGACCACACCAGGCCACGCGATGGATCGAGGTCGAGGTCGACGACGTCCTTGTCGCGCACGGCTCCCGCCGCGTCGATCTGGCGCGAGAAGCGCTCGATGCGCTCGCCCAGGCTGCCGAGGGCCGGTGCCGGCGTGTTGCGCGCGATGCCCTTGCGCATGGCCTTGCTGAACTCGGCGGCGGGTACGTCGTGAAGCATGCGCATCTGGATGCGCTTGGGGCCGCCCATCGCGACAGCCTGCGCGGCGGTCGACGCCGGCGACACGAGGTACAGCGCCGCCAGGTAGCCCTTGAACCAGGCGACCTGGCGCACCCCGGTGCCGTTCAGGCGCAACTCGACACCGGCGACGCGCAGCCGCGTGTCGAAGACCTGGCCTTCGTAGACCAGCCTGCCTTCAGCCGCCAGCGCCGGGCCGGCGCCGGCAACGGCGGCACCGCCAGCCAGCGCCAGCAGGCCGCGCAGACAGGTTCGCCGATCGACATTCATCGCAAAGGCCATTCTGACGCAAGGCCTCTTCAACGCACGACCCGCCCCGCCGGCCGACCCGAGGCTTGGCCGTCCGTCCGCTGGCAGACTGCGCACCCATGCGCGACGCCTTGCTCCTGCTGCCGGACTTCCTGCTGATCGCCCTGGGCTTCGTCGTCTGCCGCGCGACGCCGCTGAACCGGACGGTCTGGGACGGCGTGGAGCGGCTCGTCTACTACCTGCTCTTCCCGGTCCTGCTGTTCAACGCCATCCTGAACAACCCGCTGCGGCTCGGCGCGGCCCTCCCGCTCGCCCTGTGCGGGCTGGCGGTCACGCTCGGCGGCATCGTGCTGGCGTACGCGGCGCGGCGCTTCCCGGGGGTCGATCCGCGGTTGCACGCATCGGGCGCGCAGACCGCGTTCCGCTTCAATTCCTACGTCGCGCTCGCGGTTTCCGAACGCCTCGCGGGCGCCCAAGGGCTGGCCTGGATGGCCCTGCTCGTGTCGGTGTGCGTCCCGATGGCCAACATCGCGGCCGTCTGGCCGCTGGCCCGGCACGGCGGGCACGGCTACCTGCGCGAACTGCTGCGCAACCCGCTGATCATCAGCACGCTCGCCGGCCTGATCGGCAACGCGTTCGGCCTGCGGCTGCCGGAGCCGGTCACCGCGACGATGCAGCGCGTCGGCGCTGCCGCACTTCCGCTGGGCCTGATGGCCGTCGGCGCCGGCCTGCAGTTCGGCGCCCTTCGCGAAGGCCCGAGGCTGGCCGCGGCCTTCCTGGCGATCCGACACCTTGCGCTGCCGCTGGTCGCGCTGGCAGTCGTCGTCGCGATGCAACTGCCGGCGGGACAGCAGGCGATCGTCGTGGCCTTCTCGGCCCTGCCCACGGCCTCCAGCGCCTACGTGCTGGCGGTGCGCATGGGCGGCCACGGGGGCTACGTCGCGGGGCTCGTGACCCTGTCGACGCTGGTCGCGATGGCCGGATTGCCCTTGGCCATGGCCACCTTGCAGGCCGTTCGCTGAGCCGCGGCAAGCCGCGGACGGGGCCCCTCCGGTCAGCGTTGCGCGAGAGCCCAGTCGATGTGCTCGCCCACCAGGTCGCAGGCCGCTGCGCGCCGGCGCTGCAGCGCCTGCGCGAACGCCGGATCGCCGGTCTCCCGCCAGGCATTGCCCAGCGCGACCGCCACGTTGCGCTGCCAGCGGCGATGACCGATGCGGCGGATCGCGCTGCCTTCGGTGCGCCGCGCGAACTCGGCCTCGTCCCATTCCCACAGCGGCAACAGCCGCGCGGCGTCCAGGCCTTGGCGCACGTCGAAGTCCGGCAGGACCGCGCGCTTCGCATGCCGGTTCCACGGGCAGACGAGCTGGCAGTCGTCGCACCCGACGATGCGGTTGCCGATCGCGCGACGCCAGGCGACGGGAATCGGGCCCGGGTGTTCGATGGTCAGGTAACTGATGCAACGACGTGCATCCAGCCGGTACGGCGCGACGATCGCGCCGGTGGGGCAGGCGGCCAGGCATGCGGTGCAGGTGCCGCAGTGCGCCGACACCGGCGGCGACGCCGGCAGCGCGAGGTCCACGAAGATCTCGCCGAGGAAGAACATCGAACCGGCATCGCGGTGCAGCGTCAGCGTGTGCTTGCCCCGCCAGCCCAGCCCGGAGCGCACCGCCAGCTCGACCTCGAGCACCGGCGCCGAGTCGGTGAAGACGCGGTGCCCCAGCGGGCCCACGACGGCGGCCAGCCTCTGGGCCAGCTGCACCAGGCGCCGGCGCAGCACCTTGTGATAGTCGCGGCCACGCGCGTAGACCGAGACCACGGCTTCGCCGGGCGACGCCAGGCGTGCGCGCTCGACCGCCATCCAGCCCGCGGGCGCGCCGCGCGGCAGGTAGTCCATGCGCGCGGTGATGATGCTCAGCGTGCCCGGGACGAGCTCCGCCGGGCGGGTGCGCCGGCTGCCGTGCGCGCCCATGTAGGCCATCTCGCCGTGGAAACCCGCTTGCAGCCAGGCCTTGAAGCCGTCTTCCGCCGACGACAGATCGATCCCGGCCACGCCGATCTGTGAGAATCCGAGCTCGCTGGCCCAACCTTGCAGTTGATGCACGAGACCGTCCCCGACGCTCGCATGACGATCGACCATCCGGACATTCTAGGAACGCGCACCCTGGCCTGGACCTGCGAAGCGGACTGCGCCCGCGATGCCGCGCGCATGGCCGCGCGCCGCGCCCTGCGTGGCGCCCTCGTCGAGTTGCGGGGCCCGCTGGGTGCCGGCAAGACCACGTTCGTGCGCCACCTGCTGCGCGCGCTGGGCGTGCCAGGCCACATCAAGAGCCCGACCTACGCTCTGGCCGAGCCCTACCGGATCGGTGACCTGGACATCACGCACGTCGATCTCTACCGCTTCGACGATCCGCACGAGTGGGTCGACGCCGGCCTGCGCGACGTCTTCGCCGAACCGGGCCTCAAGCTGGTGGAATGGCCCGAGAAGGCCGAGGGGCAGCTGCCCGTGCCGGACCTGCGGCTGCACATCGTGCCCGACGCGAACGGCCTCGGCCGGGCGGTGCGCATCGAGGCCCTGACGCCACGGGGCGAGGAGTTGCTGCCATGACGGTGTCGCGCCGACATGCCCTGGCCCGGCTCGGCCGTGCCCCCGGGCTCGTGCTGCTGCTCGGCGGTGCGGAGCTGGCCTACGGCGCGACGATCGTCGCCGTGCGCGTCTGGCCGGCCAACGACTACACGCGCGTGACGATCGAGTCCGACGGCCGGCTCGAGGCCACGCACCTGATGGTCACCGAAGGCGCTCCGCGCCTGGTCGTCGACATCGACGGCCTGCAGCTGAACACCGCGTTGCGCGATCTGCTCGGCAAGGTCAAGCCCGACGATCCGTACATCGCCGGCGTTCGCGTCGGGCAGTTCCAGCCGCGCGTCGTGCGCATCGTCTTCGACCTGAAGCAGCTGGTCGTGCCGCAGCGCTTCAACCTGACGCCGGTCGCGAACTACCAGCACCGCCTGGTGCTCGACCTCTATCCGCCCAAGGCGCCGGACCCGCTCGCGCAGATGCTCGCCGAAAGGGACGCGGCCGAGCGGCAGGCGGCGCGCGCGCTGCAGGACTCGCTGGGCGAGCTGATCGCCAAGGTCGAGAGTCCGTCCCTGCCGGAGGCTGCAGCCGCGGCTGCGCCGTCGCTGCCCAAGGCTGCGTCCGCCAGCCTCGGCGCCCCCACCGCGCCGATACCCGCAACCCCAGACCCTTCGGTGGCGGCCGCCGCGCCGGCGGGAGCGGCAGCATCGGTGACGAGGCGCGCCGCCACCGCCGAACCGCCCCCTGCGGCGGCTGCCGCGCCACCACCGGCACCCGCGCCGCGAGGCCGGATCGACCGGCTGGTCATCGTCGCGCTCGATCCCGGGCACGGCGGCGAGGATCCCGGCGCGATCGGGCCGACCGGCCTGCGCGAGAAGGACGTCGTGCTGCAGATCGCGCTGAAACTGCGCGACACGCTGAACGCGGTGCGCGGCATGCGCGTGATGATGACCCGCGACGCCGACTACTTCGTCCCCCTGCAGGATCGCGTGCGCAAGGCCCGCCAGGTTCAGGCCGACCTGCTGGTGTCGATCCACGCCGACGCTTTCATGCGGCCCGAGGCGGCCGGCGCCAGCGTCTTCGCCCTCTCGACGAAGGGGGCCACGAGCACCGCGGCGCGCTGGCTCGCCGACAAGGAGAACGCGGCGGACGTGGTCGGCGGGGCGAACATCGCCAACGGCGATGCCCAGGTGCTGCGTGCGATGCTCGAGATGAGCACGGCGGCCCAGGTCCGCGACAGCCTGCGGCTCGGCGACGAGGTGCTGACGCGCCTGGGGCGTGTCGGCCGCCTGCACAAGCCGCGCGTCGAGCAGGCGGGCTTCGCCGTGCTGAAGGCGCCCGACATCCCGAGCATCCTGGTCGAGACCGCGTTCATCTCGAATCCCCAGGAGGAGGCGCGGCTGCGCGACCCGGCCTACCAGTACCGGATCGTCACGGCGCTGGCCACCGGGATCCGCCGCTACTTCACGAAGCACCCGCCGATGCCACGACAGCGCACGCTGTAGCCGCGGGCCGGCATCGACGGCGCGGCAGGAAGCGGCTCGCCGTACCCGCCCGTGTCGAGCAGGCCGCGAGAGCAGGCGCGCAGGGGGCTCAGGCCGCGGCAGCGCGCCTCGCGCGCCAGCTTCCGTACAACGCGACCAGGCCGGGCACGATGATCAGCGCCCAGATGATCGCGCCGAGGTTCGCCTGCACCCAGGGCAGATTGCCGAAGACGTAGCCCAGGAGCGTCAGCCCGACGACCCAGATCACCGCGCCGATCACGTTGTACAGCGTGAACTTGCTGCGCGTCATCTCCGCGACGCCGGCGACGAACGGCACGAAGGTGCGAACGAAGGGCATGAAGCGCGCCAGGATGATCGTGATGCCGCCGTAGCGCTCGTAGAACTCGTGCGCCGTGACGAAGGCGGCACGGTTGAAGAAGCGGCTGTTCTCCCAGCGCCAGACCTTGGGTCCGACGTAGCGGCCGATGGTGTAGTTGACCTGGTCACCGATGATGGCCGCAGCCAGCAACAACGCAATGGCCAGCGGCAGGCTGAGCAAGCCGGCGCCGCACAGCGTGCCCACCACGAACAGCAACGAGTCGCCCGGCAGGAACGGCATCACGACCAGACCGGTCTCGACGAAGACGATCAGGAACAGCAGCGCGTAGACCCAGGGCCCGTAGGCCTGCACGAAGTCCGCGAGATGCCGGTCGACGTGCAGGATGAAGTCGATCAGGAAAGCCGCCATGTCCATGCGCGGGATTATCCTGGCCGGGTCGCCGTGGCGCGGTGCCCGCTTCCTACAATCCGTGGGATGTTTCCCCCCTCGTCCGAGGCCCTCGCGACCGCTGCGGGCCCCGCGCCGGACCTGCCGGAGCCTGGCGCGCGCATGGCGATCCGCGAGCTCCCGGACACCCTGGTCAGCCAGATCGCCGCCGGAGAAGTGGTCGAACGCCCGGCCTCGGTCGTGCGCGAGCTGGTGGACAACGCCCTCGATGCCGGCGCCACCCAGGTCACCGTGCGGCTGGATGGCGGCGGGGTGCGGCGCATTGCCGTCGAGGACGACGGCGGCGGCATACCGGCCCAGGAGCTGCCGCTGGCCGTCCGGCGCCATGCCACGAGCAAGATCGCCAAGCTCGCCGATCTCGAGCAGGTCATGACCATGGGCTTCCGCGGCGAAGCCCTGGCGGCCATCGCGAGCATCGCCGAGCTGAGCCTCGCGAGCCGCCCCCCCGAGGCCCCGCACGCCTGGCGGCTCGATGCACGCAGTGGCGAGCTCGCGCCGGCCTCGCGCGGCACCGGCACGACCGTGGAGGTGCGTGAGCTGTTCTTCGCGACACCAGCGCGGCGCAAGTTCCTGAAGAGCGACGCTACGGAGCTGGCCCACGCGCTGGACGCGGTTCGCCGCCACGCGCTGGCGCGCCCGGATGTCGCCTTTGCCGTCTGGCACGACGGCCGGCTCGTCGCCCAGTGGCGCAGGGCGCCGGCGTCGCAGCGGCTGGCCGACGTGCTCGGCAGCGACTTCGTCGCGGCGAGCCGGGAAATCGACACCCAGGCGGGCCCGCTGCGCCTCGCGGGCCGTGTCGGCCTGCCGGAGGCCGCGCGCTCGCGCACCGACCTGCAGTACCTGTTCGTCAACGCCCGCTTCGTGCGCGACCGTCTCGTCGCCCATGCGGTGCGCGCGGCCTACGAGGACCAGCTGCACGGCAGCCGGCACCCGTCCTACGTGCTCTTCCTGCACATGCCGCCCGAGCTCGTCGACGTCAACGTGCACCCCACCAAGATCGAGGTCCGCTTCCGCGACGGCCGCGCGGTGCACCAGGCCGTCCAGCGGTCGATCGAGGAGAGCCTGGCTCCATCACGGGCGACGGTCCCCGCACCGGGCCCGACCGCCGAGTGGACACCGCCGCCCGGGTCCGCGCAGGGGACCGCACCCCAACCCGCCAGGCAAGTGCCGCTGGGACTGGTCGATCGACGCCTCACGACGCCGATGACCGCACGCGAGGCGCCGGGTCCCTGGCGTGTCGCCGAAGGCCCCGTGGCGAGGGGTGGCGGCGGGATCGAGGCCTGGGTCTCCCTGCGCGGCATGCCGGCGGCGCCCGGGCCCCTCGACGGCGCCCGGCCGCCCCCGGCCGTCGACGCCGCTGCCGCAGCCTCCCGGTCTGAGCACCTGGACGCGGCGCAGTGGCCCCTCGGTCGCGCGATCGCCCAGGTGGGCGGGGTCTACGTGCTCGCCGAGAACTCGAAGGGCTTGGTCCTCGTCGACATGCATGCGGCGCACGAGCGCATCGTCTACGAACGGCTCAAGCGTGCGGCCGCGGATCGCGGCCGCATGCCGGCCCAGCCCCTGCTCGAACCCCTGGCGATCGCGGCCACGGCCGCCGAGGTGGCCACCGCCGATGCCGAGCGCGAGGCGCTGCTCGAACTCGGGCTCGACGTCTCGCCGCTCGGACCGACGACGCTGGCGATCCGCAGCTGCCCCGCGACGCTGCCGGACGCCGACCCGGCCGACCTGGTGCGGGGCGTGCTGGCCGATTTGCAGCACACCGGCGCCAGCCGCGTCGTGCAGCGCGCCCGCGACGAGCTCCTGGCCACCATGGCGTGTCACGGTGCGGTGCGCGCCAACCGCCGCCTGACCGTCGACGAGATGAATGCCCTGCTGCGCGAGATGGAGGCAACCGAACGCGCCGACACCTGCAACCACGGGCGACCGACCTGGCGACAGATCACGATGAAGGACCTGGACGCGATGTTCCTGCGCGGCCGCTGAGGGCCGGCCCGCAACCCCGATGCTCATGCCCGACTCCCCGCGAGCGCCGCCGACGATCCCGAGTCCCCAGCGCCCCGCGCGGCGACGCGCCGGCCGATGGACCGCTTTGGCCGTCTCGCTGACCCTGGCCTCGACGCTGGGTTGCGCCTCGCTGGACCAGCAGCAGCGCCGGTGGATCTTCCAGCCGAGCGACCGCGCATGGCCCGGCGCGCTGCATGCCGCGCAAGGCATGGACGATGTCTGGATCGGGTTCCGGTCGGCGCAGACGGGCCAGGACGTTCTGTTGCACGGGCTGTGGCTCGACCAGGACGACCCGCGCGCGCCGCTGCTGCTGGTGCTGCACGGCGCTCGCTGGGACGTGCGCGGCAGCGCGAACCGCATGCGGCGGCTGCACGCGCTGGGCTTCGCGGTGCTGGGCATCGACTACCGCGGCTTCGGCCGCAGCACCTCGCAGCTGCCGTCCGAGGAACTCGCCTACGAGGACGCCCGCGCCGCCTGGGATTGGCTGGCGCGGCGGCATCCGCTGCGGCCTCGCTACATCTTCGGGCACTCGCTGGGCGGCGCGATCGCCGTGCACCTGGCCAGCGAGGTGCAGGACGAGCGCGGACTGATCGTCGAGGGCACCTTCACCTCGATCCCCGACGTGGTGCGCTCGTACCGGTGGGGCTGGCTGCCGGTCGGCCCGCTGATCACGCAGCGCTTCGACGCGGCCGGCCGCATCGAACGCGTGCAGTCGCCGGTGCTCGTCGTGCACGGCGCCCAGGACCGGACGGTGCCGCCGGAGCTGGGCCGCGCGCTGTACGAGCGCGCCACCCTGCCCAAGCGCTGGCTCCTGGTCGACGGTGCGTCGCACCACAATGCCAACAGCGTCGGCCTGCCGATGGTCCGCGAGGCGGTGCGCGAGCTCTTCGGGCTGCAACCGCCGTGACGTCCCGACGCAACCCGGGCGAGCCTGCGGCGGGGCATGGTCCAATCCCCTCATGAGCGAGCGACCGAAGATCGGCGTCGGGCCGCGGGCGGCACCGCGCGACCCGCGACGCCCGCCGGTGCGCGGCGGCCGTGCGCCACAGCGCACGGCCGCTGCGCCGGGCGCGCCCGGCGCTCGGCCCGCTCCGGCCCCCCTCCCCCCTCCCCGTGATGCGGACCGGCGACCGGCAGCCGCACGGCCGTCAACGCAGAAGCCCCGGCGCGACGCGGGCCGGGCGGCCGGGGTCGATGCCGCCCCCGAGGGTGTCCGCCTCTCCAAGTTGATGTCGGACCGCGGCCTCGCGTCACGACGCGAGGCCGACGAGTGGATCGCGGCCGGCTGGGTGCGCGTCGACGGCCGCCTGGCCGTGCTCGGCCAGCGCGCGCGCGGCGACGAGCAGATCGCGATCGATCCGGCGGCCCGCGGCGAGCAGCGGCGTCGCGTCACGGTGCTGCTGCACAAGCCGATCGGCGTGGTCTCGGGCCAGGCCGAGGACGGCTACCGCCCGGCCAGCGTCCTCGTCACGCCCGAGAACCGATGGTGCGAGGACCGCGGCCGGCCGTGGCAGGCCTCGTTCGCCCGGCAACTCGCGCCGGCCGGACGCCTGGACATCGATTCGACCGGCCTGCTGGTGCTGACGCAGGACGGGCGCGTCGCCCGCCAGCTGATCGGCGAGGACGGCGGCGTCGAGAAGGAGTACCTCGTGCGCGTCCAGCCCCTGCACGAAGGCGCGTTCCCGCCGGACGGCCTCGAGCGCCTGCGCCACGGGCTCGAGCTCGACGGCCGCGCGCTGAAGCCCGCGAAGGTCAGCTGGGCCAACGAGGACCAGTTGCGCTTCGTGCTGCGCGAGGGACGCAAGCGGCAGATCCGCCGGATGTGCGAACTCGTCGGCCTGAAGGTGCTCGCGTTGAAGCGCGTGCGCATCGGCAGCGTCGTGCTGGGACGGCTGCCACCGGGGCAATGGCGGCTGCTGCGGGATGACGAGCACTTCTGAGACCGGCTCCCCGGCCAGCCTGCGCGCCGCGATCGTCGTCCCGATGCTCGCGGTGCTGCTCGGCTTGCAGCCGGTCACGACCGACCTGTACCTGCCCGCGCTGCCGGCGCTGCGGACCGACCTGGCCGCGACGATGGCACAGGCCCAGCTCACGCTGTCGGGCCTGCTGCTGGCCTTCGGGATCGCGCAGTTGTTCGCCGGGGCCCTGGCCGACCGCCACGGCCGCCGCCCGGTGCTGCTCGGCGGGCTGGCCGTCTACGCGGCCGCCACCGTCGCGAGCGCCCTGGCGCCGTCGATCGGCTTCCTGGTCGCCTGCCGCGCGCTGCAGGGCATCGGGCTGGCCGCCGCGGTGGTCTGCGCACGCGCGGTCGTGCGCGACCTCTACGAGCCGCAGCAGGGCGCGCGCGTCATGGCGCGGGCGCTCAGCGGCCTGGGCATCTTCGCCTTGACCGGGCCGCCGGTGGGTGCGGTGCTCGTCACGACGTGGGGCTGGCGCGCGACCTTCACCGCCTGTGCCGTGTTCGCCGCGCTGGCCATCGCGATGGTCGTGCTGCGGTTGCCCGAGACGCTGCGGTCGCCGAACCGGGAGGCCACGCGCCCCGCCGGCCTGCTGCGCGCCTGGCGCACGATCGCCGTCCACCCGGCCTTCGTCTCCTGGACGCTGCTGATCAGCGCCACCTACGGGATGCTGTACACCTTCCTGGCCGGCAGCTCGTTCCTCTTCATCGAGGTCATGGGCTCCTCGCGCCTGGGCTTCGGCCTCGCGCTGAGCTGCACGACCGGCGCCTACATCGCCGGCACGCTGGTCTGCCACCGGCGGCTGCACCGCCTGGGCCTGCAGCGCACGGTGCGCCGCGGCGCGCTGATGGCGGTGGTCGGCGCGCTGGCGCTGGTGGTCATCGTCTGGGGTGGCTGGCACTCGCCGTTGACCGTGACCGCGGCGTCGATGTGCCTGAACTTCTCGCACGGCCACCAGCAACCCTGCGGTCAGACGGCCGTGACCGGCCCGTTTCCCGCGCTGGCCGGCACCGCATCGGCGCTGTCCGGGTTCGTGATGTCGGCCACCGCGTTCGGCATCGGCGCCTGGCTCGGCCGCGCGATGGACGGGACCGCCGCACCGGTCCTGCTGACGCAGGCCGCCTTCGCGTTGGCCACCGCGGCGGTCGCCTTCACGCTGGTGCGCCGTCACGGCGCGGTCGGCGTCGCCGGCGTCGCCGGCGCCGCGGCGGGTCCCGCCGGCGTGAAACCGTGAACGGGCTGGCAGCGATCGTGCTGGCCGGGCCGACGGCCTCGGGCAAGAGCAGGCTCGCGCTGGAGCTCGCGCAGGGCCTCGCGCCCCGCGTGGCGGTCGAGATCGTCAGCGTGGACTCGGCCCAGGTCTACGCCGGCATGGACATCGGCACCGCCAAGCCCTCGGCCGCCGAACGTGCGCGCGTGCCCCACCACGGGCTGGACCTGATCGAGCCGACGCAGCGCTACTCGGCCGCGCAGTTCGTCGCCGACGCCCGGCGGCTGATCGGCGGGATCCGCGGTCGTGGCGCCCTGCCGCTGCTCGTGGGCGGCACGATGCTGTACATCAAGGCCTTGCGCGACGGGCTCGACGAACTGCCCGCCAGCGACGAGCGCGTGCGCGCCGCGATCGACGCTCGCGCCGCCGAAAGCGGCTGGCCGGCGCTGCACGCCGAACTGGCGCGGATCGACCCGCCGACCGCCCGGCGCCTGAAGCCCACCGACGCGCAGCGCATCCAGCGCGCACTCGAGGTGCACGCCGTCACCGGACGGCCGCTGTCGAGCTTCCATGGCCGGGCGCAGGCCGGCGGCGGCGCCGCGGCACGCGAGGCGCTGCCGTTGATCTCGCTCGAGCCCCTGTCGCGGGCGTGGCTGCACGCGCGCATCGCCGAGCGTTTCGACGCGATGCTCGCGGCCGGCCTGCTCGACGAGGTGCGCCGGCTGCGCGCCCGGGGCGACCTGCACCTCGGGCTGCCGTCGATGCGCTGCGTCGGCTATCGCCAGGCCTGGCTGGCACTCGACGCCGGGCGGCTCGACGGCCTGCGCGAGGCCGGCATCGCCGCGACGCGCCAGCTCGCCAAGCGCCAGCTGACCTGGTTGCGCTCGATGGGCGACCGCACCGCGATCCCGGCCGACGCGCCCGATGTCGCCTTGCGGCTGCACGACGCCGTTCTCTCGCTGCTGGAACCTGCCACGGCACGCGCCGCCCCCGCCGATGCCCGGCCCTGACATCCCCACGCCCGCGTTGTTGCGCGTCGAGAGCCTGGGCAAGGCTTACGGCGAGGCGGCCGTCTTCGACGGCGTGACGCTGCGCGTGGCCGCCGGCGAGTTCGTCGCGCTGCTGGGTGAGTCGGGGGTCGGCAAGTCGACCCTGCTGAACTGCATCGCGGGCCTGGACACGGTGGATCGCGGCGAGGTCTGGATCGGTCCCGTCGAGGTGAGCACGCTGGACGAGGACGCCCGCGCGCGGCTGCGCCGCGAGCGGCTGGGTTTCGTCTTCCAGGCCTTCCACGTGCTGCCGCACCTGAACGTCGAGGAGAACGTCGGGCTGCCCTTGCGCCTGCTCGGGCGCCTCGATCCCGGCCGGGTGCGATCGCTGCTGGCCGAGGTCGGGCTCGAGGGCCTCGGGGGGCGCATGCCGGCGCAGCTGTCCGGCGGGCAGCTGCAGCGGGTCGCGATCGCACGGGCGGTGGTTCACGCGCCGTCGCTCATCCTCGCCGACGAGCCCACCGGCAACCTCGATCCCGAGACGGCCGATCGGGTCATGGGGGTGCTCCTGCGGCAGGTCCGCGACAGCGGTGCGGCCTGCCTGCTGGTCACGCACTCGATGGCCGCGGCCGGCGCGGCCGACCGCGTGCTGCGCCTGAGCTCGCGCGGGATCGATGACGCGGCGCTGCCGCCCACGGGCCATCGATGAGCTCGCCCGCCCGATGATCGTCCGACTGCTGCCGCTGGCCGCGCGCGAATGGCGCCACCACCCCTGGCGGCATGCCGCCGCCGCGCTGGCGGTGGCGCTGGGCGTCGCGCTCGCCTGGTCCGTTCACCTGATCAACACCTCGGCGCTCGGCGAATTCGCCTCGGCGGTGCGCGCGGCCAACGGCCAGCCCGACGCCGTCCTGCGCGGTCCGCGCAGCGGCTTCGCCGAGGAGCTGCTGGACCGCATCGCGGCGCATCCGGCGGTGCAGCTGGCCAACCCGGTCGTCGAGGTCGAGGCCTTCGCGCGCGGTGCCAACGGTCGACGGACGGCGGTGCGCGTGATCGGCGTCGATGTCCTGAGCGCCGTGCTGCTGACGCCCGAGCTCGTGGCCCGAGCGGCCGGCGGACAACGTGACCGCCTGGCCGCACTCGACCCCGATCGCGTGTTCGCCAACGCCGCCGCGCGCGAGAGCCTGGCCCTGGCGGACGGCCCCGACGTGCGCGTCGCGCTGCAGGCCGGCACCGCGACGGTCACACCGCGGCTGTCCGGCGATGTCGCCGCCGGCGGGCCGCCGCTGCTGGTGATGGACATCGCCGCGGTGCAGGCGGCTTTCGGCATGGACGGCCGGCTCAGCCGCATCGACCTGCGGATGGCGCCCGGCGCGACACCCGCCGAGCTGCGCCCGGTCCTCCCAACCGGCCTGCGCCTGGAGGAGCCGGGCGCCGCCGAGCAGCGCGTCTCGAACCTGTCGCGGGCCTACCGCGTCAACCTCACCGTGCTCGCGCTGGTCGCCTTGTTCGTCGGCAGCTTCCTCGTCTACTCGGTCGTCTCGCTGTCCGTCGCGCAGCGCACGCCGCAGTTCGCGCTGCTGGGCGTGCTCGGCCTGACGGCGAGCGAGCGACGGCAGCTCGTGCTCGCCGAAAGCGTGATCGTCGGCGGCGTGGGCAGCGCAGCCGGCCTCGCGCTGGGCACCGCACTGGCGATCGCGGCGCTGCGATGGCTCGCGGGGGATCTGGGTGGCGGCTATTTCCCCACCGGCGCCTCCCAGGGGCCGCGTCTGCTCGTGCAGCCGTGGGCCCTGGCCGTCTTCGGTGCGCTCGGGCTCGCGGCGGCGGCCGTCGGCGCCTGGGTGCCCGCGCGCCAGGCGCAGCAGCTGCAGCCGGCCCAGGCCCTGAAGGGCCTGGGCAGCCCCGGCACGGGACGAGCCTCGGCGCGCCTGGCCCTCGCGGCCTGTGCCGCCGGGACGGTGCTCGCGTTCTTGCCGCCCATCGGCGAGCTGCCGCTGGCCGCCTACGCGTCGGTCGCGGCCTGGCTGTTCGGCGGTGTCGCGCTGGTGCCCTGGGCCGTCGACGTCTTGCTGCGCATCGCGCCACGTCCACGGGCCGCGCTCGCCCTGCTTGCGCTGGAACGCGCCCGCTTCCAGCGCCACACGGCCACGGCTGCGGTGGCCGGCGTCGTCGCCAGCCTGGCCCTCAGCGTGGCGCTGACGGTGATGGTCGGCAGCTTCCGCGAAGGGGTCTCGCGCTGGCTGGACGACGTGCTGCCGGCCGATCTCTATGTGCGGACTGCGCCCAACAGCAGCCTCGCCGAGACCGCTTGGCTCCCCGGCGACTTCGCCGCGCGGATCGAGGCCATCCCCGGGGTCCGGCAGGTGCAGCCGGCGCGCAGCCGCGCGCTGCAGCTCGCGCCCGGCAGGCCGCCGGTCACGCTGTTCGCTCGGGAGCTGCGCGACCCGGCAACCGACCTGCCGCTGGTCGACGCGCCGCTGCCGCCGCGCACCGGCGAGGTCGGCGTCTATGTCAGCGAGGCGGTCGTGGCGCTCTACGGCGCCCGCCCGGGATCGACGCTGCGACTGCCGATCGGGCAACCGGCGGGGGCGGACCTGGCCGGGTCCGAACTCCCGGTGCGCGTGCTCGGGGTCTGGCGCGACTACGCGCGGCAGTTCGGCAGCATCGCGATCGACCGCGAGACCTACCGGCGGCTCAGCGGGGACGAGCGGATCAACGACATCGCCGTGTGGCTGGCGCCGGGCGCCGACCTCGCCGGGGTGCAGCGTGCGCTGCGCGACGCGGCACCGCTGCCCGGCATGCTGGACTTCGCGAGCACCACCGAGCTGCGGCGGATCTCGCTGGCCATCTTCGACCGCAGCTTCGCCGTGACCACCTACCTGCAGATCGTCGCGATCGGCATCGGCCTGATCGGCATCACCGCCAGCCTGTCGGCGCAGGTCCTGGCGCGGCGCAAGGAGTTCGGCCTGCTTGCCCACCTGGGCCTGACACGGCGCGAGGTGGTGACACTGGTCGCCGGCGAGGCCGCGGCGTGGCTCGCTGCCGGCACGCTCGTCGGGCTGGGGCTCGGCGCCGTGATCAGCGTCGTGCTGGTCCACGTCGTCAACCCGCAGAGCTTCCACTGGACCATGGAGATGGTCTGGCCGCTGCCCCGCCTCGCCGGCCTGGCCGCCGCGGTGATGCTGGCCGGCATCGCGACGGCGGCCCTCAGTGCGCGCGGCGCGGCCGGACGCAACGCCGTGCAATCGGTCAAGGAGGACTGGTGACGCGGGTCGCGGCCGGGCCAGGCAACGGCCCCCGAGCCGTCAGCGACAACTGAACACGGCGCGGCTGAGCACCGGGCGCAACGGGGGCTGAGGCTCGTCTGGCGGCGGGGCGGCCTCGGCCGGTGCGGCGGCCCCCTTTCCCCCTGCCCGGGCCGCCGGCTTGGTCCCCTTGCGGGACTTCGCGGCGCGCTGCACCTGGGTGTCGAGGGCGCACGCGCGCACGGAGCGCCCGATCGGCCGGTGCAGCATCAGGCCGCCTTCGTACTCGCAGACCATGTGCACCACGGCCACCGGCTCCGGCGGCTGGCCGTCCCACAAGGTCCAGTTCATCGGGCGACCCGGGACGATCACCAGGCCGTCGGGCGGCAGCAGTTCGGACGGCACGCTCTCGGCACCATGCGCGAGGGCCAACTGCGCCGCGACGAGGCGCAGCGGCGCGCGCGGGGTGAACAGCGGCGTCAGCCCCTCGATCGAGCCCGCCGGGCCGTCGATCGAGAACGCGGCCACCCGCTCGTATTGCGCGCTGATCAGCGTCGGGCAGGCGTGGCCCGGCCGCGACGGCGGCTTGGCCTGCGCGGCCACTGCGCAGCATGCCAAGGCCACCGCGACGAAGGCTGCCGCCCGTGCCCGGCGACCGGCCATGCCCGGCGTGCGGTGTCGGGGCCTGCGCTCCAGGTGCCGAGTCACAGGCGCACGCTCAGAGACACTGGATCACCGTGCGCTCGGGCATGCCGATCGCCATCGCGTCGGGCTTGCCGCGCACGACGGCAGCAGCGCACTGCCGCAGGCGACCCGGAAGCTGCCGGCCCAGCGCGATGCCCCCTTCGTAACGACAGACGAGCACGGGCACCTGGGTCTGTCCCTCGAGGGTCCAGAAGACGTCGCTGCCCCGCGTGCGCGACTCGATGAGGCGGCCTTCCTGCGGTGCTCCGTCGTACATCGCAACCCCGGTCAGCCAGGCCAGCGACCCGGCCTGCAGCGCCACGCGGAAGCCGTCGGGCACCTCCTGGGCGAGCGTGGCCCGCTGGCTCTGCACGCGCATCGGGCAGGACACGGTCAGCGTCTGGGCCGCCGCAGCGGCCCAGGCGAGCACGCACCAGACGCCGAGCACGCCAGCCCGCAGGCAGCGCAACGGAAACGGTGACGCAGACGGAGCAGCAGGCATGGACGTCGCGTCGATCCTACTGCACGATGCGCGTCGCTCCCGCTGCCTCGGTCGTCGCGCGCAGACGTCCGGAAGCGGGTGTGGCGGACGATCCGGCCTTGGCCCGGTCGCCCGTGCGAGCCGGGCCCGACCCGACGCTGCGCCGGTCGCGGGTGACGCGCTAGCGCACGCGGTCGGCCAGCACCTCGGCCCGCACCGACTCGGTGAGCTCGGCCTTCAGCTCGGCGAAGTGCGCGCTGGTCTTGACCGAGTAGTGCCGGGGGTGGGGCAGGTCCACCGGCCGGTCGAGCTTGATGCGCCCGGGGCGCGCGCTCATCACGACGACGCGGCTGCCCATGAAGATCGCCTCGTCGATGTCGTGCGTGACGAAGAGCACCGTCTTCGCCTCGGCCTCCCAGATGCCCAGCAGCAGCTCCTGCATCAGCTCGCGGGTCTGGTGGTCGAGCGCGCCGAAAGGCTCGTCCATCAGCAGCATGCGCGGCTTGTTGGCCAGGGCACGCGCCAGGGCGGTGCGCTGCTGCATGCCGCCCGACAACTGCTTCGGGTAGTGGCGCTCGAAGCCGTTCAGGCCGACCCGGGCGATGAACGCGCGGGCGATCTCCAGTTGCCCGGCTCGCGCGAGGCCGCGTTCGCGCAGGCCGAAGCAGACGTTGTCGAGCACCGTGAGCCACGGGAACAGCGTGTAGCTCTGGAACACCATGCCGCGGTCGGCGCCAGGGCCCTCGATGCGTCGTCCGTCGAGCAGCACCTCGCCCTGGCTGGGCGTCTCCAGCCCCGCGACGATGCGCAGCAAGGTGCTCTTGCCGCAGCCGCTGGGCCCCAGGATGGTGATGAAGTCGTTCTCGGCCACCCTGAGGTCGGTCGCCTGCAGCGCGAGCGTCTCGCCGTGGGTCGACGCGAAGCGCTTGGCCACGCCGCGCACGTCCAGGATCGTCTGTCCGTTCATCGCCCCACCCTCAGCGGCCCAGCTGGGCCCACGGGAACAGCCGCCGGTTGGCCCACTTGAACAACAGGTCGCTGACCAGCCCGATCAGGCCGATCACGATGATGCCGAAGATGATCTGGTCGGTCGCCAGCAGCGCCTGGCTGTCGGTGATCATGTGGCCGATGCCGCTGGAGGCGCCGATCAGCTCGGCGACGATCACGTACGTCCAGGCCCATCCCAGCACCATGCGCAGCTGCTCGGCGATCTCCGGCGCCGCGCCCGGGATCAGCACGCGGCGCACCAGGCTCGCGTCGCTGCTGCCCAGGGTGTAGGCGGCCTCGACGAGGTCGCGTCGCGTGTTGCCGACGGTCACGCTGATCATCAGCACCAGCGAGAAGAAGCTGCCGATGAAGATGACCGCGAGCTTCTGTGCCTCGCCGATGCCGGCCCACAGGATCAGCAGCGGGATGAAGGCACTGGCCGGCAGGTAGCGCGCGAAGCTGACGAAGGGCTCGAAGAAGGCCTCGACCGGCTTGTACGCGCCCATCGCGACACCCAGCGGCACGGCGATCACCGCGGCGATCGCGAAGCCGCCGACGACGCGGAACACGGTCATCCCGATGTCCTCGGCGAAGCCCATCTTCGCCAGCAGCGTCCAGCCCGACTGCAGCATCGCCAGCGGATCGGCCAGGAAGGTCTTCTGCACGAAGCCGCCGAAGGTCGCCACCGCCCAGGCGGCCACGAAGACCACGAAGAAGGACACGCCGAGCGCGATGCGCGCGCCCGGCGAGACCGGCACGAGCGGCTTCACTTGATGAAGCGTGTGTCGGCGAGCTTGCCGAGGTCCGGGATCGAGCGGATGATGCCGGCCTCGAGCAGCAGGTCGGCGGCTTCCTTGCTGAATGCCGCGTGTTCGCCGGCGAAGAACTTCTGGTTGGCTGCGCGATCCTGCCAGCGCAGGAACTTCTGGCTGCCCTCGAACTGCTCGGCGGTCTGCTTGACGTCCGCACCCATGATCTCGAAGCTCTTCTTCGGCTCGCGCTTGATCATCTCGAGCGCCTCGAAGTAGCTGTCGGCCAGCGCCTTGGCGGCGCGCGGGTTGTCGGCCAGGAACTTGGGCGTGCAGCCGAAGGTGTCCATGACCATCGGATAGTCCAGCGTGGTCGCGATGATCTTGCCGGCCTCGGGCTTGGCCCGCACCGCCGACAGGAAGGGCTCGTAGGTCATCGCGGCGTCCAGCTGCGCGGTGCCGGCGATCATCGCGTTGGCGGCGGCCTGCGGGCTCAGGTTGACGACCTCGACGTCCTTGATCGACAGGCCGTTCTTCTTGAGCATCCAGGCCAGCGTGAAGTAGGTGGCCGTGCCGGGCGCGTCGGCGGCGACCTTCTTGCCCTTCAGGTCGCGGATGCTGGCGACCGTCGGCTTGACGACCATGCCGTCGGCGCCGTAGCTCTTGTCGAGCTGGAAGATCTGCGTCGTCGCGACGCCGTTGGCATTCCAGACGATCCAGGTCTCGACGGTGGTCGCCGCGCACTGGATGTCGCCGCTGGCGATCGCCAGGTGGCGATCCTTCTGCGGGATCTTCTTGATCGAGACGTCCAGGCCGTTCTTCTTGAAGATGCCGGCCTCCTTGGCCAGCGTCAGCGGCGCAAAGCCGGTCCAGCCCGAGATGCCGATGCCGACGCGGGTCTCCTGGGCTGACGCGGCAGCCGCGCCGAGGGCGGCGGCCAGGGCGACGGTGGCGAGGCGGGTCTTGATCATCGAAGTCCTCCGGTGTGGGGTATCGGGAATGGGGAACAGGCCGAAGTGTCGGTGCGCGCGGGGCGCCCGCCATCGGGGCTTCTCGCAGGTGGCATGAGCGTCGGCATCGCGCAGGCTCGCGGGAGTGAAGCGGCCCGGCACCGGGTGGCATGCCTGCCACACGACGCAACTGCCGTGCCAGGCGTCGCCGCGGCCGGACATCAGGCCGGCACCCACAACGCGGGCAGGTCGGGCAGGCCGCGAAAGACGCTGGACAGCGCCCCGCGGCTGACGAGCTGCTGCGCCACCTCGATGTCCGGCGCCAGGAAGCGGTCCCGGTCGATGCGCGGGCTGCGTGCACGCAGGATCGCGTGCGCCTGCTCCAGCGCCCCGCTGCTGTGCAACGGCCGCAGGAAGTCGATCCCCTGCGCCGACGCGAGCCACTCGATGCCCAGGATGCTGGCCACGTTGGTGATCATCGGCTGCAGGCGGCGCGCCGCGAACGTGGCCATCGAGACATGGTCCTCCTGGTTCGCGCTGGTCGGCAGCGAGTCGACGCTGGCCGGATGCGCGAGCGACTTGTTCTCGCTCGCCAGGGAGGCCGCGGTCACGTGGGCGATCATCAGGCCGCTGTTGAGGCCGGCGTCGGCCGTCAGGAACGGCGGCAGGCGCGAGACGCCCGCGTCGATCAGCATCGCGATGCGTCGCTCGGCGATGGCCCCGACTTCGGCGATCGCGCAGGCCATCGCGTCGCAAGCCAGCGCCACCGGCTCGGCGTGGAAGTTGCCGCCGGAGACCAGGCTGTCGCCGACCACCAGCGGGTTGTCCGTGACGGCATTGGCCTCGCGCAACAGCACGCGCGCGGCGTGCCTGAGCTGGTCCAGGCAGGCGCCGACCACCTGGGGCTGGCAGCGCAGGCAGTACGGGTCCTGCACGCGGTCGTCGCCTTCCCGGTGCGACGCGCGGATCGCGCTGCCGGCGAGCAGCGCGCGGTAGTAGCGCGCGACGTCGATCTGCCCCGGCTGGCCGCGCAGGTCGTGGATGCGCGGGTCGAAGGGGCCGTCGCTGCCGCGCGCCGCGTCGACGGTCAGCGCGCCGATGACCAGTGCCGACTCCAGCACCGGCTCGAAGGCGAACAGCGCATGCAGTGCCAGCGCGGTGCTGGTCTGCGTGCCGTTGATCAGCGCCAGCCCTTCCTTGGGCGCCAGGCGCAGCGGCTCGATGCGGTGCTCGCGCAGCACGAGATCGGCCGAGACGCGCGAGCCGTCGTCGCGCAGGAAGTGGCCCTCGCCCATCAGCGCGAGTGTCATGTGCGCCAGCGGTGCCAGGTCGCCGCTCGCGCCGACGCTGCCTTGCGACGGCACCCAGGGCACCAGCCCCGCGCCGAGCACGGCGAGCAGGGTCTCGATCACCACCGGCCGCACGCCGCTGAAGCCGCGCGCGAGGCTCGCGGCCTTCATCGCGAGCATCAGCCGCACCACCGGCGCCGACAGCGGCTCGCCGACGCCGACGCTGTGGCTGCGGATCAGGTTCCACTGCAGGGTGTCGAGGTCCTGCGGGCCGATGCGCGTCGAGGCCAGCTTGCCGAACCCGGTGTTGACGCCGTACACCGCCGCATCGCCCGCGGCTGCCTGCGCGACCCGCGCCGCGCTCGACTCGACGGCCGGCCAGCAGGCCGGGTCGAGCTGCAGCCGCTGCGGCGCGGCGTGGATCGTGGCGAGCTGGTTCAGCGTCAGCAGCCCGGGGCGCATCGGCATCAGCACCCTCCCGCGGCGATCATCGGCAGCTGCAGGCCGTGCTCCCGGGCGCACTGCAGCGCGTCCTCGTAGCCCGCGTCGGCGTGGCGCATCACCCCGGTGGCCGGATCGTTCCACAGCACGCGCTCGACGCGTCGGGCAGCCGCCTCGGTGCCGTCGCAGACGATCACGACGCCGGCGTGCTGCGAATAGCCCATGCCGACGCCGCCGCCGTGATGCAGGCTGACCCAGGTGGCACCGCCCGCGGTGTTCAGCAGCGCGTTCAGCAGCGGCCAGTCGCTGACCGCGTCACTGCCGTCGCGCATCGCCTCGGTCTCGCGGTTCGGCGAGGCGACCGACCCGCTGTCCAGGTGATCCCGGCCGATGACGATCGGCGCCTTCAGCTCGCCGGTGCGCACCATCTCGTTGAAGGCCAGCCCGGCCCGGTGGCGTTCGCCCAGCCCGAGCCAGCAGATGCGCGCCGGCAGACCCTGGAAGGCGATGCGCTGGCCGGCCATGTCCAGCCAGCGGTGCAGGTGCGCGTCCTCGGGAAACAGCTCCTTCAGCTTCGCGTCGGTCTTGCGGATGTCCTGCGGGTCGCCCGACAGCGCGACCCAGCGGAAGGGCCCCTTGCCCTGGCAGAACAACGGGCGCACGTAGGCCGGGACGAAGCCGGGGAAGTCGAAGGCGTCCGCCACCCCCTCGTCGAGCGCCACCTGCCGGATGTTGTTGCCGTAATCGACCGTGGGGATCCCCATCGCGTGGAAGTCCAGCATCGCCCGCACGTGCACCGCGCAGCCGCGCGCCGCGGCCTCGCGCAACGCGGCGTGCCGCGTCTCGTCGACCTGGGCGGCCTTCCACGCCTCGACCGTCCAGCCGGGCGGCAGGTAGCCGTTGATCAGGTCGTGCGCGCTGGTCTGGTCGGTGACGAGATCGGGTCTGGGCCCGCCGGCACGCGCCCGCCGCACCAGCTCGGGGAGGATGTCCGCGGCGTTGCCGAGCAGGCCCACCGAGACCGCTCGACCCTCGGCCGTGTAGCGGCGCATCCGCAGGAGCGCGTCGTCGAGGTCCGAGGCCTGCTCGTCGAGGTACCGGCTGCGCAGCCGGAAGTCGATGCGCGACTGCTGGCACTCGATGGTCAGCGAGCTGAAGCCGGCGAAGCTCGCGGCCAGCGGTTGCGCGCCCCCCATCCCGCCGAGGCCGGCCGTGAGGATCCACCGTCCGCTGGCGGCGCCACCGTAGTGCTGGCGAGCCGCCTCGGCGAAGGTCTCGTAGGTGCCCTGCACGATGCCCTGGCTGCCGATGTAGATCCAGCTGCCGGCGGTCATCTGGCCGAACATCATCAGGCCCTTGCGGTCGAGCTCGTGGAAGTGCTCCCAGGTGGCCCACTTCGGCACCAGGTTCGAGTTCGCGATGAGCACGCGCGGTGCGTCGGCATGGGTGCGGAAGACGCCCACCGGCTTGCCGCTCTGGATCAGCAGCGACTCGTCCTCCCTCAGGTCGCGCAGCGACGCGAGGATCTGCTCGAAGCAGGCCCAGTCGCGTGCCGCCTTGCCGATGCCGCCGTAGACGACCAGCGCATCCGGGTTCTCGGCCACCGCCGGGTCGAGGTTGTTCTGGATCATCCGGTAGGCTGCCTCGGTGAGCCAGCTGCGGCAGCTCAGCTGCGATCCGGTGGGCGCCTTGACGGGCCGCGGCTGCGCGATGTGGCGGGCGGTGGACAGGTCGGTCATCGGGTGTCCTCTGGGGTGCTGCCGGCGAACCGCCGGCCGGGTCGTCACAGGGGTCGACTGTACTTGTCTAGACAAGCTCGGGCAAGTAGCATTCTCGCCATGCCCGCCCGCCGCCGACGCGCCGAACCGCCATCCCCGGCGCCGTACGCCCGGGTCAAGCAGCACCTGAAGGGTGCGCTGGCCGACGGGCGCTACCCGCCGGGCTCGCTGATGCCCTCGGAAGCCGAGCTCGTCGCGCAGTTCGGTGTCAGCCGCATGACGGTCAACCGGGCCCTGCGCGACTTGCAGGCCGAGGGGCTCGTGAGGCGCGTGCAGGGTGCCGGCACCTTCGCCGCCGACCTGGCGCCGGTCTCGTCGACGCTGACGATCCACGACCTGCAGCGCGAGATCGAGGCCCGCGGGCACCGCCACCACGCTGTCGTGCACCTGCTGCGCGACGAGCCGGCCGATCCGCGACTGGCACCCCAGCTGGGGCTGCAGCCGGGCGAGCCCGTCTTCCACTCGCTGATCGTCCACCACGAGAACGGCGTGCCGCTGCAGTGCGAGGACCGCTACGTCAACCCGCACGTCGCGCCGCACTACCTGCAGGCCGACTTCACGCGCATCACGCCGACGCACTACCTGTTCGACGTCACCGCGCTGTGGCGTGCGCAGTACTCGATCGAGGCGGCACGGCCGACACGCGAGGAGGCGCAGCTGCTGGGCATCGCCGCCGACGACCCCTGCCTCGTGATCGTGCGCCGCACCTTCACGCGCGACGAGCCGATCACCCTGGCCCGGCTGGTGCAGCCCGGGGCGCGCTACGCGCTGCACGGGGAATTCGCGCCATGAGCGCGGGTTTCCCGGGCTCACGCGGCCCTGGCAGCCGGGTCAGCCGCCGGCCGGCCGAGCCTGGCGCCGGATGTTCCCGGCACGCGTCGCGGACCGGCATGCCCGGACGCCCCGCGTCGGACATCGCCATCGACCCCGCCGACGACCCCGACCCCTCCACCCGATGAACCCGCTGAACCGCGTCGGCCTGGCCGACTGTCCGGATCGCCCGTGGCGCAACGGCGGCGGCACGACGCGAGAACTGCTCGCGTGGCCCTCGGGCGAGCTGTGGTCGCTGCGCCTGAGTGTCGCGCGCATCGCGAGCGACGGTCCGTTCTCGGCTTACCCGGGCGTCGAGCGGCACTTCGTGGTCCTGGAGGGTGCGGGCGTGCAGCTGCGCTGGGCGAGCGCCGAGCAGCAGCTGGTGCCCGGCGACCCGCCCCTGAGCTTCGACGGGGCCGACGCGCCCCAGTGCACGCTGTGCGGCGGGGCGACCCGTGACCTGAACCTGATGGTCGTGCGCGATCACGGCACCGGCCGGCTGCGCCAGGCGCGCCCCGGCGATCCGTGGACCTGCCCGTCGGCCTGGCGGGGTGTCTACGCCGAAGGGCGGACTCTGCTCCGGCGCACGCACGCGGATGCCACGAGCGCCTCCGTCGACGACGTCGCGGACGTGGCCGAGCTGGCCGCCGGCACGCTGCTGTGGAGCGAGGCTGCCGCGGGCGAGACCTGGACCCTCGGCGGTGACGCCGCCGCCTGGTGGATCGAGTTCGGGTGCCGTGACGCTGCCGCCCGGCAGGGGGACGTCCGTTGAACGCGCCCTTGCACCTCTGGCGTGGCATGCGGCTGGCCACGATGACGGCCGATCGTCCCTGGGGCTGGATCGAGCGCGGCGCGATCCTCACCGGAGGCGGGCGGCTGCGCTGGGTCGGGCCGCAGGAGGCGCTGCCGGCAGGGCTGTCCCCGGACGCGGAAACCGATCTGCACGGTGCCCTGGTCACCCCCGGGCTCATCGACGCGCACACCCACCTCGTCTACGGCGGCGATCGAGCGCACGAGTTCGAGCTGCGCCTGCAGGGTGCCACCTACGAGGAGATCGCGCGCGGCGGCGGCGGGATCCGCTCGACGGTTGCCGCCACGCGGGCAGCCGACGAGGGCTCGTTGCTGCAGTCCGCGCTGAGCCGGGCTCGCATCCTGATGGCGGACGGCGTCACGACGATCGAGGTCAAGTCGGGCTACGGCCTTTCGCTCGAGCACGAGGCGCGCTGCCTGCGCGTGGCCCGCCGGCTCGGGCAGCAGCTGCCCCTCACGGTGCGCACCACCAGCCTGGCCGCGCATGCGCTGCCCGACGAGTTCACGGGCCGGCCCGACGACTACGTCGACGCGATCTGCGGCTGGCTGCCGCAGTGGCATGCGCAAGGCCTCGTCGACGCGGTGGATGCCTTCTGCGAGCACATCGCCTTCACGCCCGCGCAGGTGCGACGCGTGTTCGAGGCGGCGCGCGCACTGGGCTTGCCGGTCAAGCTGCACGCCGAGCAGCTCAGCGACAGCGGCGGCGCGGCCCTGGCCGCGGCCTTCGGGGCGTTGTCCTGCGACCACCTGGAGCATCTGGGCGACGACGGCGTGCGCGCGATGGCGCGCAGCGGAACGGTCGCGCTGCTGCTTCCTGGCGCGTTCTACGTGCTGCGCGAGACGCGCCTCCCGCCGGTGGCCGCTTTGCGCGCGGCCGGCGTGCCGATGGCGATCGCCACCGACCACAACCCGGGATCGTCGCCCGCGTTATCGTTGACCTTGATGTTGAACATGGCCTGCACCTTGTTCCGCCTGACGCCCGAGGAAGCCTGGGCCGGCGTGACGCGTCACGCCGCCCAAGCCCTCGGCCTGCAGGCTTCGCACGGCACGCTGCAAGCCGGCAAGCACGCGGACTTCGTCGTCTGGGACGCACAACACCCGCGCGAGCTCGCGTACCGCTTCGGCCATGCACCGGTGCGCCGTGTCGTGCGTGCCGGACAGGAGGTCCCGACCCATGAGTGAGATGCCAGCGACCGGATCCGTCTACGAGCTGCGCCGCGGCAGCGCGCCGCTGCTGGTCAGCTTCCCGCACGTGGGCACCTGGCTGCCCGACGAGCTCAAGCCCCGGCTGGTCGAACGCGCGCTGCAGGTCGAGGACACCGACTGGCACCTCGAGCGCCTGTACGCCTTCGTCGCGACGATGGGTGCCTCCGTCCTCGTGCCACGCGCCAGCCGCTACGTGGTGGACCTGAACCGCCCGCCGGAGAACGCGCCGATGTACCCGGGCGTCAACAACACCGGGCTGTGCCCGACCAGCTTCTTCACAGGGGAGCCGCTGTACCGGACGGGACTCGAACCCGACGACGCCGAGATCCAGCGCCGCGTCGAGGCCTGGTGGCAGCCCTATCACGACGCCCTCAAGTCCGAGCTGCGTCGCCTGAAGGGGATCCACGGCCACGTCGTGCTCTTCGATGCGCACAGCATCAAGTCCGAGTTGCCCTGGCTGTTCGAGGGCCGCCTCTGGGACCTGAACCTCGGGACGGCCAGTGGCGGCAGCTGCCACGCCGAGCTGCGCGCCGCGCTGTCCGACGTCCTGGAGGGCCAGTCGCGCTACACGCAGATCGTCGACGGGCGCTTTCGCGGCGGGTACATCACGCGCCAGTACGGCCGCCCGGCCCAGGGCGTGCACGCCGTGCAGCTCGAGATGGCCTGGCGCTGCTACATGGACGAGGCGCCGCCCTACGCCTGGCATCCGGCGCGCGCGGCCGAGGTGCGTCCGTTGCTGGAGACGCTGGTGCGCGTGATGCTCGAGTGGAGGCCTCAGTGACGCGGGGCGACGGGCACGCCCAGCCGACCACCTCCCGCACCCACTCCCCGCCGCCGGGTGGCGGGCGGGACCGCGCCCCGCGGTTGCTCTGGGCACCGCAGGCGTGGATCGACGGCCGATGGCGCGACGCTGCCGTCCTGGAGACCGGCAGCGACGGCTGCTGGCGATCGATCACGACCGGACAGCCGCCGCCCGCCGACGCCGCCGTGCTCGACGGCCCCGTGCTGCCCGGGCTCGTCGATGCCCACAGCCATGCCTTCCAGCGTGCCTTCGCCGGCCTGACGGAGCAGCGGGCCGCGGGACGCGACGACTTCTGGAGCTGGCGTGATCGCATGTACGGCGTGGCGCTGAACGTCACGCCGGCCGAGCTGCGGCGCTGGGCGGCGCGCCTGTACAGCGAGCTGCTGCTCGGCGGCTACACCCAGGTCTGCGAGTTCCACTATCTGCACCACGACCGCGACGGGCAGCCGTATGCCGATCCGCTGACGATGTGCACCGCCTTGGCCGATGCCGCGGACGACGCGGGCATCGGGCTGACGCTGCTGCCGGCGCTCTACGAGCGCGCCGGTTTCGCGCAGCCCGCCTTGCGGGACGACCAGCGCCGCTTCGCGGCGGATCCCGCGCGGGTGATCGCGCTGCGCGACGGGGTGCGGGCCCTGGGCCGGCCCCGGCTGCGCGCCGGCGTGGCGATCCACTCGCTGCGTGCGGCCTCGGCCGAGGCCATCGACCGCCTCGTCGACGCGGTGGCCGATGACGGCGCGCCGATCCACGTGCACGTCGCCGAGCAGACCGGCGAGGTCGACGACTGCCTTGCCGCCACCGGCGCGCGGCCGATCGAGTGGCTCTTGCGCCGCCACCGTCCGGACGCCCGCTGGCACCTGGTCCATGCGACGCACGCGCTGCCCGGGGAGATCGAAGCGGTGGCGCGCAGTGGCGCCGGCGTGGTGCTCTGCCCGGGGACCGAGGCCAACCTCGGCGATGGCCTGACCGACGTGCCGCACTGGCTGTCCAGCGGCACGCCGCTGTCGATCGGCTCCGACTCCCACGTGACCCGTGCCTGGCCGGAGGAACTGCGCTGGCTGGAATACGGCCAGCGGCTCCAGCTCCGGCAACGCAACGTCTGCGCCGACCCGGCCGTGGCCGGCGGCTCCACCGCGCAGCGCCTGTTCGAGCGCGCGCTGCACGCCGGTGCGGCCGCGGCCGGCTTCGCACACTGGGGCCTGCGCGCCGGGGCGCGCGCCGACCTGCTGGTGGTCGATGCCGGCGACAGCGCGCTCGACGAGCTGCCGGCAGGCGCCTTGCTCGATGCACTAGTGTTCTCGAGCCCCACGCGCCCCTTCGCCGGCGTGCTGGTCGCCGGGCGCTGGGCCGTCGAGCCTGCGCCGCGAGGCGCGTCCGGCGGCGACGCGGCGCGCCGATGACCATCCGCCGCCGTGGGCTGGTGGCCGTCGCGGCCGGGCTTGCCGGCTCCGGCGCCTTCGCCCAGCTGCGGCCGCCGGCACCGGGCACCGCCGCCGCGACACCTGCCGAAGACCCGGTGCGCCGGGGTCGCCCGCTGCGCTTCCCGCGCGACCACGGCGCCCACCTGTCGAGTCGCATCGAGTGGTGGTACGCAACCGGGTGGCTGCGCGTGGAGGCACAGTCCGAGCCGCTGGGCTTCCAGGTCACCTTCTTCCGCAGCCGCACCGGCCTCGCCGAGCGGCTCGGCGGGCGCCTCGCTCCGCGCCAGCTGCTCTTCGCCCACGCGGCCCTCAGCGACCTGCGCGGCCGGCGCCACCTGCACGGCGACCGCGTGGCCCGCTGGTCCGGGCTCGACGCGCCGGACCTGCGCGCGCGAGCCTCGACCCGCGACGCCGACGTCGCGCTCGCCGGCTGGACCTTCCGCCGGTTCGACACGAGCGGCGGCAGCCGCTACGACAGCGTGGTACGCACGCCCGACTTCGAGCTGGATCTGGCGCTGCAGTGCACGCAGCCGCTGCTGCTGCAGGGCGACGCCGGCTTCTCGCGCAAGGGACCGGAGGAGTCTCAGGCCAGTCACTACACGAGCGAGACGCAGGTCGAGGCGTCGGGCCAGGTGAGGCTGGACGGCCGCCGGCTCTTGGCACGCGGCCGCGCGTGGATCGACCACGAGTGGAGCGACGAGCTGCTGCATCCGCAGGCCGTGGGCTGGGACTGGATCGGCATCAACCTCGAGGACGGCCGCGCGCTGACGGCGTTCCAGCTGCGGCGCGCCGACGGCAGCGCGCTGTGGGCCGGCGGCAGCCTGCGCGGCCCGGCCGGTGATCGCACCTTCGGTGCCGACCAGGTGCGCTTCGTGCCGCTGCGCCGGTGGCGCAGCGCGTCGTCGGATGCCGAGTATCCACTCGAGTGGAGCGTGCAGACCCCGGCGGGCAGCTGGCGCGTCCGGGCGCTGATGGAGGCACAGGAGCTCGACAGCCGCGCGTCCACCGGCACCGTCTACTGGGAAGGCCTGTCGGAGCTGCTCGACGTGCAGCTGCGGCGCGTGGGCCTCGGGTACCTGGAGATGACCGGTTACGCCGGTCGCCTGAACCTGTAGCGCGAGCCCGCCCTCGTGCAGGGTCGCGGCAGGCGGTCCCGCGCTGCCGGACCCCTAGATCGACGGTTGCGTTGCACCCCGCGCGGTTCGCCCCGCACCGACAATCCCGCCCGATGACGATCCGCCGACGCGAGCTCCTGCTGGCCGGTGCGGCCGCCGCGGCCGCTGCGCCCGCCGTGTCGTCCGCGCAGCCGGCGGCCGACCACGCGGCGCGGGCGTCGATCGTCGAACTGCTGCGCGAGGTCGTCGGCGATGCGCAGCGGCCGCTGACCGGCGCGTCGGTGGCCTGGCTGTACGGCAACGGCCAGGTCTCGCGCGCCTGGGTGGGCTGGCGCGAGGTCGCGGCCCTGCACCCCGAGGGCTCGCTGCCGATCGAGGCCGAGACGCATTTCCGCGTCGCCTCGGTCTCCAAGCTGCTGCTGGCGCTGGCCATGTTGCGCCTGCACGACGACCGCCTGCTCGACCTCGACACCGACCTGGCCCCGCTGCTGCAAGGCGCGCTGCGCCACCCGCGCCACCCGTCCGTGCCGGTCACGCCGCGACTCATCCTGACGCACCGCAGCGGCCTGCTCGACAACGTGGTGCTGCCGCTCGCCGACGGCGAGGCACTGCGCCGCGCGCTGGCCGATCCCGTCCACTGGGGAGCCGAGCCACCAGGCCTGTTCTTCCGCTACAGCAACTTCGCCTGCGTCGTGCTCGCCACGGCGATGGAGCTCGCCGCCCGCCAGCCCTTCGATGCGCTGATGCAGCGCTGGCTGTTCGACCCGCTGGGTTTGCGGGCGCGCTACGCGCCGACATCGCTGCCTCGCGAGCAGCGTGCACAACTGTCCACGCTGTACCGACGCCCGAACGGCAGCGCTCGCTGGATTCCCCAGATGGACGCGCCGGGGGACCTGGGCCCTATCGTCACGCCGCAGGCGCTGAAGGCCGTCGGCGAGAACGCCTCGGTTCACTCGCCGCACGGTGGACTGCGCGTCGGCGTGCCCGATCTCGCGCGGGTCACGCGGCTGCTGATGCAGCAGGGCCGCTGGGACGGCCGCCGGCTGCTCAGCGCCGACTCCTGGGCACAGCTGCTGCGGCCGCACTGGACGCTCTCTGCGCAGAGCCCCGGCGAGACCGCCGGCGGTCTCTTCCGCAGCTGGGCCCTCGGGATGCAGCACTTCACCGACACACGCGACGCGCAGGACGGCGACCGGCTGCACCCGCGGGGGCGCTGGCGCGGCTTCGGCCACCTCGGCTCGGCGTACGGCCTGCTCAGCGGGCTGCTGTTCGGCCCGGCCGAAGGCGGCCGCCCGCCGTGGGGCCTGGTCTACGTGATCAACGGCACCAGCCAGGCCGCGACCGAGACGCCGGGCCGCTACTCGAGCCTGCGGCGCTGCGAGGAGCGGATCGTCGAGGGGCTGCTGGACACGCTGAAGGGCGCGCTGCCCGACGCCTGACGCCGCCCCGGCGCAGCGCCGCAGGATCAGGATGCCCGCACTGCGGGAAGGAGGGGCTCGATCGGGCCCCTGTTCACGCGTTCGCGCCCGAGAGCTCGCCCCATCATCGCCCTGCGCCTGCCCGCGGGGCCCCGATGCCGACGATTGCCTACATCACTCCCGAACTGACCAGCCTCGCGGAGACCTTCGCCTGCCAGGAGGTGGCTGCCGTCGAGGCGGAAGGCTATCGCGTGCTGCCCTTCGCGGTGCGGCACGCCACCTATCCGGCGCGCGGCGCGCAGGAGCTGGCGCGGCGCACGATCGTGCTCGGGGACGGCCCGGCGTGGCGGCGCCTGCTGGCCGGTGCCGTGTCGGCGGCCAGGCTCGGTGCGCCCGCGCGCGCGAGCCTGTCGATGCTCTGGTCGGACATGCGCAGCGTCGGGCTGACCGACCGCCGCAGCTGGGCCCTGCCCGCCCAGTGGCTGACGGCCGCGCGCGTCGCGCGCAGCCTGCTGAGGGCCCGCGCGCAGCACATCCACGCCCACTTCGTCGACACCCCGACGCAGATCGCGATGTACGCGTCGGCGATGACCGGCATCCCGTTCACCTGCACCGCGCACGCGAACGACCTCTTCCGCCACGGGCTGCTGCTGCGCGAGAAGGCCCAGCGGGCGAGCAAGCTGCTGACGGTCTCGCACTACAACCGGCAGTGGCTCGAGCAGCAGGGTGTCGATCCACGGTGCATCGACGTGGTGCGCTGCGCCTCGGGCATCGGGACCGTTCCGTCCCCCGCGGCGCGGCCGCGCACCGGAGCGTACCGGATCGGCACGTTGTGCAGCCTCGTCGAACGGCAGGGCGTCGACGACCTGCTGCGGGCGACGGCGCTGCTGCTGCGCAGCGGCTGCGCACCGCTGCGCCTGCTCGTCGCCGGCGACGGGCCGCAGCGGTCGCGGCTGCAGGCGCTCGCCGACCAGCTCGGCATCCACGCGCAGGTCGACTTCGTCGCCACGATCGCCCACCACGCGCTTGCGCCGTGGATCGGTTCGCTCGACCTGTTCGTCAGCGCAGGCAAGGCCGACCACGACGGCGAGGGCGACGGCATCCCCGTCGCGCTGATGGAAGCGATGTCGCTGGGCATCCCGGTCGTCGCGACCCGGATCTCGGGGGTACCCGAGCTGGTCATCGACGGGCACACCGGCTACCTGGCAGAGCCGGCGCAGCCGGAGTCCCTGGCCGCCCGGATCGACCAGGCGATGGCCGAGCCCGAGCGTGCGCGGGCCATCGGCCGCTCGGCCCGCACCCACGTGCAGCGCGAGTTCGGGCGCGAGGTCAACCTGCGGCGGCTGTTGAGCCACTTCGCGGAGCCTGCGACGTCGCCGGCCGCCGCCGATGCCTGCCTGCAGCCGACATGAGGCCCGAGGGCCGGCCTGTCGGCCGATCGGCCGGGCCGCCGGCCGCATGACCTGACCACGTTCGTGGCGTGCACCCTGGGCAGGATGGCTTTCGGCCGCGACAATCCCGCGCTTTCCCGTGCTCCGTCGCCCTGCGCATGACCGTCCCCACCGATGCCGCGAAGCGGTCGGCCCGATCCCCCGCCGACCTGGCTCGCGTCGCGCTGTTCAGCCGCGGCGCACGGCGGCTGTGGGCGCTGCTGATGGCGCTGCTGGTTGGTGTCGTCCTCTTGCAGGCGCTGGCGCCGCATCCCCGAGGGCCGAGCCTGGGCTGGGACAAGGCCAACCACGTGGCGGCCTTCGCGTCGCTCGCGTTCTGCGGCCTGCTCGCGCTGCGGGAGCGGCCGCGACACCTCTTCTGGATCGGGTTCTCGCTGCTCGCGCTGGGGGCGGGCATCGAGATCGCCCAGGCCTACGTCCCGGGGCGCAGCGCGGATGCGCTGGACATCGTCGCCGACGCGGTGGGCATCGCCCTGGGCGCGGGGGCCGGCTCGCAGCTGGCCCGGTCGCTGGAGCGGCGGCGCGTCCGGCGGCGCGAGGCCGAGGGGAGGACCGGCCGTTGATGCGAGATCCGCTGGCGCTGGGCGCGGCCTTCGACCCGCGGCAGCGGGCCCTGACGGTGCTCGGTGCCCTCGACGTCGCCGCAGCGGTGCAGGGGCACGAGCGCGAGCTGATCCACGTCGTCGAGCTGGCGCTGGCCGCCCGCAGCCGTGGCGAGGTGGAGATGCCGTTGACCGAAGCCCTTCGCGTGCCGGGCCGCGACCCCGCACGCCTGACAGCCCGCGGCGTGTGCATCGCCGGCGCGCAGGCCGTGGCGGGCGTTCACTGGCGTGCCGCGTTCCCCGCGAACCGCGCGAACGGCCTGCCCAGCGGCTCGGGGCTGATCGTGCTCAACCGGCCCGACTCGGGCCGTCCGGCAACCGTCATCGAGGCATCGGTCATCGGCGGCCAGCGCACGGCCGCCCTGGCGGCGCTGGCCGCCCGCGTGCTGCACCCGCGCGCACGCATCGGCACGCTCGGCATCCTCGGCTGCGGACTTGCGGGGCGCGAGATCGCCCGCTTCATCCTGGCCGACGAACGGCCGGTCGAGGCGGTGCTCGTGCACGATGGCCAGCCCGCCTACAGCCGCTCGCTGGCCGACGCGCTGCGCGCCGAGGGCCGGCTGGCGGCGGTCGGTGTCGCCCGCAGCCGCAAGGAGATGGTCGAGCGTTGCGACCTGCTGGTCTTCGCCGGTGCGGCGCCACGTCCGTCCCTGGACTCGATCGCGCGCAGCCCGCGCGACGCGACGATCCTGCATGTCTCGCTGCGCGACCTGACGGCCAACGCGCTGTTGCAGGCCGACAACGTCTGCGACGACCTGCCGAGCCTGCTGGCGTCGTCGGGGACGGTGAAGCGTGCCGCGCAGCTCACCGGGCGCGACGACATCGTGCGCACGACGCTGGGCGAGGTGCTGACCGGTCGGGCGCCGGCGCGCCGTGGCGACCGTCCCGTCGTCTTCCACCCGGCCGACGGCGCGCTGCTCGACGTGGCCATCGCCCGCTTCGTCGCTGAACGCTGCGCCGACAGCGGCGTCGGTGTCGTGGTGCCGGGTTTCCTCGCCTGAGCGCGCGGGGGAACCTCCGGCCACGCCTCGGCCAGGCTGTCGTCGACGGGCGCCTCAGGACCAGTTCGGCTTGCGCTTGTCGATGAAGGCCTGCACGCCTTCGAGCGCCGACTCGTCCATCATGTTGCAGGCCATCGTGCGGCCGGCGTCGTCGTAGGCCGCCTCGATGCCCTGCTCGAGCTGGCGGTAGAAGAGCTGCTTGCCCAGTGCCAGCGCCACGCGCGGCTTGGCGACGATGCTCGCGACGAGCGACTCGACGGCGGCGTCGAGCTGCGCGGCGTCGACCACGCGGTTCACCAGGCCCTTGGCCAGCGCCTCCTCGGCGCCGATGAAGTTGCCGGTGACCAGCATCTCGAACGCAGCCTTGCGCCCGAGGTTGCGACTGAGCGCGACGCTGGGCGTCGAGCAGAACAGCCCGAGGTTGACCCCGCTGACCGCGAAGCGCGCCTCCCGCGCCGCCACGGCCAGGTCGCACATGGCAACGAGCTGGCAGCCTGCGGCGGTCGCGGTGCCGTGCACCCGCGCGATCACCGGCACGGGAAGCTTCTGGATCGACAGCATCATCCGCGCGCAGTGGGCGAACAGCCGCTCGTAGTAGCCCATGGACGGCTCGGCCCGCATCTCCTTGAGGTCGTGCCCGGCGCAGAAGGCCTTGCCGGCCGCACCGATCACCGTCACGCGGGCCTGCGGGTCGTCGGCGACACGGTGCAGCGCGGACTGCAGCGCGTCGAGCATGCCCTCGCTCAGCGCGTTGAACGCGTCGGGACGGTTGAGCGTCAGCGTGTAGACGCCGCGGTCGTCGCGGGCGACGAGGACGGGATCGGAGGCTTGGGACATGCCGGGTACTCCTTCAGCGCGGGGAAGTCAGGACGGTCTCGAGGAAATGCGCCATCGCGGCCATGCGGAAGTCCGCATTCTCCTTGCGCGCGAAACCGTGGCCCTCGTTCTCGGCACGCAGGTACCAGACGGGGGTGCCGTTCGCGCGCGCGCGCTGGACGATCTGCTCGGCCTCGGTGTAGGGCACGCGCGGGTCGTTGCGGCCCTGGATGACGAACAGCGGCTTCGTGATGCGGTGGGCGTTGGTCAGCGGCGAGATGCGGTGCAGGAAGTCGCGCATCGCCGGATCGCGCTCGTCGCCGTACTCGACACGGCGCAGGTCCCGGCGGTAGCTCTCGGTGGTTTCCAGGAAGGTCACGAAGTGCGAGATGCCCACGGTCGAGATCGCCCCGGCGATGCGGTCGGCATGGTGCACCGCCGTGGCCAGGCTCATGTAGCCGCCGTAGCTCCCGCCGGAGACGACGACCCGCGAGGCGTCCAGCCCCGGCTGGGTGCGGATCCACTCCAGCAATGCCCCGATGTCACGCACCGCGTCCTCGCGTCGCGTGCCGTTGTCCAGGCCGAGGAAGGTCTTGCCGTAGCCGCGCGACCCGCGGACGTTGGGCCGGATCACCGCGATGCCCATCTCCTCGATGAAGAAGTTCAGGCGCCCGAGGAAGCCGGCCTGAGCCTGCGCTTCCGGCCCGCCGTGGATGTCGATCAGCACCGGCCGCGGCCCGGTGAACCGCGCCGGCGGCAGGTTCAGCCAGCCCGAGATCTCGCGGCCGTCGAAACTCGGCCAGCGGATCAGCTGCTCGTCGCGGAAGCGCAGCATGTCGATGCCGGTTGCCGCCGCCGCGCGTGTCCAGGGTTCGACCCGTCCGCTGTCCAGGTCGAGCACCCAGATCTGGTTGGGGCCCTGTGCGCTGCTGACACCGATGGCAAGCTCGGCCCGCTGCCGGTGGACCTGCACCTGCGTCACGCTGCCCGGCGGCAGCGCCGGCCTGGCCCGCTCGGCGCCGGTCGGGCCGTCGAAGAGTCGCAGCTCGTGGCGCCCGTCGACGTTGACCCGCACCACGACGACCCGGCCGTCAGCGCTGGCCGACAGGCCGGCGACGTCCCAGGGGATGTGGCCGGTCAGGCGGCGCAGGGCACCGCTGGCCAGATCCAGCTGCTTCGCCTCGAGGAACTCTCCGCTGCGGTTGCTCGACACCCAGACCGAACGGCCATCCGGCGTGAAGCTGCCCGCCGAGTGCGTCGCGCGCGTGGCATCCCCGGGCGCCGGGAACACCGGGCGGCGCTGCCCGGTCGCCAGGTCGAGCAACCACACCTCGGATTCCTCGGCGGAACGGTAGCGCGTCAACGTCAGCTGGCGGCCGTCGGGCGAGATCGCGCCGCCGAACCAGCCGCCCCCGGGCAGGGACGCGATCACCCGCCGGCTGCCCGGCTGCAGCGGGTCGATCGTCCAGAAGGTGGTCGTGACCTCCCCGCGGCGGCCGCCTGGCGCGCTGCGGTCCAGGGGGACCGAGGAGACGACCAGCCGGCTGCCGTCGTGGAGCCAGCCGGTGATGCGGTGGCGCTCGGCCGGATCGCTCAGAAGCGTCGCGCGCAGGGTGTCCAGGTCGAGGCGGTAGACCTGCGCGGCCTCGTTGCCGCCGACCGAACGTTCGAAGACGATGTAACGCCCTTCGCGCGGCTCGAAGCTGCCCTGCGTGACCGGCTCGGCCTCGCGCGTCAGCTGGCGCGGGGTGGCCAGCGGACCGTCGAGGAGGTAGAGCTGCGTCAGCGTGTCGCCGGCCTTGCGGTGCGCGACGAGCATCTGCCGCTGCCGAGGATGCCAGTCGACGACGGCGTGGCCCCGGAAGTCGTTGTATCGCTCGACGCGACGGGCGAGCTCGAGCGGGATCGGCGGGATGCCCTGGACGACGAGGTTCGGATTCGGCTCGAGCACCGCGCGGTCGGCAACCGGCCCCTGTGCGCAGCCGGCCACGAGGGCCGTGCCAAGCGCGGCCGCGTGGAAGGCCAGGCGGCGCATCCAGCTTCCGGGCACGCGGCACGCCGCCGGCCCCCCGCTGACGGCCGCTGCCCGCGCACGCGACCCGCTCGGGCCGGGATCGAGCGGGACAGGACATGAGGGCCGCTCGCTCATTCGATCGCGCTCGAGCTGCGCGCCCGCTCGCGCAGCTGGAACTTCTGGATCTTGCCGGTGCTGGTCTTGGGGATCGGCTCGAAGCGGATCTCGCGCGGCACCTTGTAGCCGGCGAGCAGCCCCCGGCAGTGGGCGATCAGGTCGTCGGCCGTTGCCGCGCTGCCCGCCTTGAGCTCGACGAAGGCCAGCGGCGTCTCGCCCCACTTCGGGTCCGGCCGCGCGACGACCGCGCAGGCGACGACCGCCGGATGCCGGTACAGCGCGTCCTCGACCTCGATCGAGCTGATGTTCTCGCCGCCGCTGATGATGATGTCCTTGCTGCGATCCTTGATCTTCACGTAGCGCTGGGCGTCGATGACCGCCAGGTCTCCGGTATGGAACCAGCCGCCGGAGAAGGCCTTCGCGCTGGCCGCCGGGTTCTTCAGGTAACCCTTCATCACGATGTTGCCGCGGAACATGATCTCGCCCATCGTCTGGCCATCGCCGGGCGTCGGCCGCATCGTCTCGGGATCGAGCACGGTCATGCCTTCCTGCAGCGGGTAGCGAACCCCCTGGCGGCCGTTCAGGCGGGTCTGCTCCGAAAGGCCCTGCTGCGCCCAGGCCTCGCGCTGGACCGCCACCGCCGCAGGGCCGTAGACCTCGGTGAGGCCGTAGACGTGGGTGATGTCGAAGCCGATGCGGGCCATGCCCTCGATCATCGCCGCCGGCGGAGCGGCACCGGCGACCATGCCGCGCACCTTCTGCGTGATGCCCTCGCGCCAGGCGTCCGGCGCGTGGATCAGCAGGTTGTGCACGATCGGGGCGGCACAGTAGTGGTCGACGCGGTGCTCGCGCATGGCATCGAGGATGGCCTGCGCCTCCACGCGGCGCAGGCAGACGTGCGTGCCGCCGAGCATCGCCACGGTCCACGGGAAGCACCAGCCGTTGCAGTGGAACATCGGCAAGGTCCAGAGGTAGCGCGGGAAGTTCGGCATCGTCCAGGTCACCGCGTTGCACACCGCGTTGAGGTAGGCGCCCCGGTGATGCGTGACGACGCCCTTGGGGTCCCCTGTGGTGCCGCTGGTGTAGCTGACGGCGATGGCGTCCCACTCGTCGGACGGCCCCTCCAGCAGCGGCAAGGGCGCGTGGGCGGCGAGCAGCGCCTCGTACTCGAGCGTCCCGAGGCGCTCGCCCTCTCCGCCGTACTCGCTGTCCGCGACGTCGATGACCACGATCTCGCGGCCGTGCTCGCGGCGCAGCCGCTGCAGCGCGTCGGCGATCACCGGCGCGAACTCGCGGTCGGTGATCAGCACGCTGGCCTCGCAGTGGTTGATCTGCCAGGCCAGCAGCGGCGCGTCGAGCCGGGTGTTCAGCGTGTTCAGCACGGCATTCAGCGCCGGCACCGCGTAGTGCGCCTCGATCATCTCCGGCGTGTTCGAGAGCATGACGCTGACCGTGGTGCCGCGGGCGACGCCCAGCGCGCGCAGTGCGGCTGCCAATCGCGCGCTGCGCTCGCGGGTTTGCGCCCAGGTGTAGCGGCGCCGCCCGTGAACGACCGCGTCCAGGTCGCCGAAGACCTCGGCGCTGCGTTCGACGAAGCTCACCGGCGAGAGCGCCACGAAGTTGGCCGGGTTGCGGTCCAGGTGCTGGTCGTAGATGCTCATGTTGCGGCCCGTCGTGGTCGCCCCGGCGCGGTGCGTGGGGGTGGAGTCGCCGGCGCCCGCCCCTGCGTCGCGGCCGACGGCTCGATGCGGGCCCGATTGTGCGGATGCCCGCGCGCGGCTCACAGCGGACAAGCCCGGAGGCGGGCCGGGCGCAGGGGCAACGCGCATCGCCGCGACGCAGCCCGAGCCCGCCGGGGCGGTCCCGACGGGGCTGGTTCAGGTCGTGCGTCGCGGGAGCGTCGCGGCGACGACCGCGGTGCTCAAGCGCGACTCGCCGCGGCGAGCGCCTGGTCGATGTCCCAGAGGATGTCGTCGACGTGCTCGAGCCCCACCGAGATGCGGATCGTCTGCGGCAGGACGCCGGCGGCGCGCTGCTGGGCCTCGTCGAGCTGGCGGTGAGTCGTGCTCGCCGGGTGGCTGATCAGGGTCCGCGTGTCGCCGATGTTCACGAGATGGCTCATGAACTGCGCGCTCTCGATGAACCGGATGCCGCGCTCGATCCCGCCCTGCACGCCGAAGGACAGCAGGCCCGACGCGCCTCGCATCTGCCGCCGCAGCAGCGCGTGCTGGGGATGATCGGGCAGGCCGGGGTAGTGGACGAAGCTCACGCGCGGGTCGTCCCGCAGGTAGCGGGCCACGGCCAGCGCATTCGCGCCGTGGCGCTCCATGCGCAGCGGCAGCGTCTCGACCCCCTGCAGGATCTGCCAGGCGCTGGTCGGCGCGAGCGCCGCGCCGAAGACGCGCAGCCCCTCCATGCGGCAGCGCATCGTGAACCCGAAGTCGCCGAAGGTCTCGTGGAACTTCACGCCGTGGTAGCCCGGGGACGGCTCGGTCATGCCCGGAAACCGGCCGTTGTCCCACGGGAAGCGACCCGACTCGACGACGATGCCGCCGAGCGTCGTGCCATGGCCGGCGAGGTACTTGGTCGCGCTGTGGACGACGATGTCGGCACCGAGCGCGAGCGGATTGCACAGGAAGGGGCTGGGCACCGTGTTGTCGACGATCAGCGGGACGCCGTGGGCGTGGGCGACCTCGGCCACCGCGGCGATGTCCAGCACGACGAGGCTGGGGTTGCCCAGCGATTCGGCGAAGACCGCCCGCGTGTTCGGCCTCATCGCGGCGGCAAAGGCCTGCGGATCGCGAGCGTCGACGAAGCTCGTCTCGATGCCGAACTTGCGCAGGTTCACGGCCAGCATCGTCACCGTGCCGCCGTACAGCGCACCGGCCGCGACGACGTGGTCGCCCGCCTGCAGCAGCGTCGTCAGGGCCAGCGCCTCCGCGGCCATGCCCGAGGAACAGGCGACGGCCGCGCGGCCGTCCTCGAGCGCCGCGACGCGCTCCTCGAGCGCGGCCACCGTCGGGTTGCTCAACCGCGAGTAGACGTTGCCGAAGGTCTGCAGGTTGAACAGGCTGGCCGCGTGGTCCGCGCTGTCGAAGACGAAACTCGTGGTCTGGTAGATCGGCAGTGCCCTGGCGCCGGTCTGCGTGTCCGGGATCTGGCCCGCGTGGATCGCCAGGGTCTCGGGCTTGAAGACGTGGTCGGCCATGGTCAGACCTGACGGCGCGCCGAGATCACGCGGGTGTTGACGCCGACCCAGTTCAAGCCGCCGAACAGCCGGGCGTGCTCGATCTTCACGCAGCGGTCCATCACCGAGTCGAGCCCGGCCTCGCGCGCGATGCGGTCGGCCTCGTCGCTCGTCACGCCGAGCTGCTGCCACAGGCAGCTCGCGCCGATGGCCACCGCGCTGCGCGCGATCGGGGGCAGGTCGGCTGACCTGCGGAACACGTCGACCATGTCGACCTTGGCCGGGATGTCCTCGAGCCGCGGGTAGCAGCGCTCGCCCAGGATCTCGTCGTACCGCGGGTTGACCGGGACGATGCGGTAGCCGTGTGCCTGCAGGTACTTCGCCGCGAAGTGGCTCGGCCGGTGCCACTCGGCCGACAGCCCGACCACGGCGATCGTGCGGCAGCTCTGGAGAATGCGGCGCAGGCCGGCGATGTCGACGTCCACGCCCGGATGCTAGCGCTCCCGGCCCGCGCCGTCGCCGGCGTGCCGCGTGCCGCGCCCTCACCGGCCGTCGATCACGCGCCTTGATCGTGCGCAAGCCCGTGGCCGGCCGGCGCGGCCTGCGCCGCTATACTCGTTCGCGTCAGGAGAGAGTCTTGGTTGATGCCGAGGCCGCCGAAGGCGAAGCCCGCTCGAAGCGGCGGGCGTAACGCTCAGGCAAAGAGGACTGACCGATTCCTCGCTGGAGAGAGGCCGCCCGCGAGGCGGCCCACCGAAGGGGCAAGGACCGTTGGCTCGTCCCGGGGACGCGCGCAGCGGCACCGAATCTCTCAGGTAAAGCGGACAGCGCAGGGCAAGCCCGGGAACCATGCTGTTCCCGGAACGAAGCCCCATCGGAGGAGTCCCTCTGTCATGTCCGCCTCGACGACAACCGAACTGCGCAAGACCCCGCTGCACGACCTGCATGCCGAACTGGGCGCACGCATGGTGCCCTTCGCCGGCTATGCGATGCCCGTGCAGTACCCGGGCGGCATCCTCGCCGAGCACGCGGCATGCCGGTCCTCGGCGGCGCTCTTCGACGTCTCGCACATGGGCCAGCTGCGGCTGGTCGGCGACGGCGCAGCCGAGGCGCTCGAGACCCTGGTCCCGATGGACATCGTGGGCCTTCCCGTGGGCAAGCAACGCTACGCGCTGTTCACGAACGCGCAGGGCGGGCTGCTCGACGACCTGATGGTCACGCGTCGCGAGCACGACCTGTTCGTCGTCGTCAACGCGGCGTGCAAGGACGCCGACACGCGCCACCTGGTCACGCACATCGGCCACCGCTGCACGGTCGTGCCGCTGCCCGATCGCGCCCTGCTGGCGCTGCAGGGCCCGCGAGCGGTCGACGCGCTCGTCCGCCACGCCGGCGGAGTCGCCGCCCTGACCTTCATGACGGGCGCCGCGTTCTCGCTGGCCGGCGCCGATTGCTTCGTCACGCGCTCGGGCTACACCGGCGAGGACGGCTTCGAGATCTCGGTGCCCGCGGACCAGGCGATGGCCCTGGCACGGGCGCTGCTCGCCGAGCCGGAGGTCAGCCCCGCGGGCCTCGGGGCCCGCGACACGCTGCGACTCGAGGCCGGGCTGTGCCTGTACGGCCATGACATCGGCGAGACGACGACGCCGGTCGAGGCCGGTCTGAGCTGGGCCATCCAGAAGGTGCGCCGGCCCGGGGGGGCGCGTGCGGGCGGTTATCCCGGCGCCGCGGCGGTCGAGCGCCAGCTGGCCTCGGCGCCGATGGTCCGGCGCGTCGGCCTGACCGGGCTCGAGCGCATGCCCGTGCGCGAGGGTGCAACGCTGTTCGACGGCCAGGGCCGCAAGGCCGGCCATGTCACCAGCGGCACCCTGGCGCCGACGCTCGGAGTGCCGATCGCCATGGCCTACGTCGGCGTCGAACATGCCGCCATCGGCCACGAGCTGTTCGCCGAGGTGCGCGGCAAGCGCCTGCCGATGCGCGTGACGCCGATGCCGTTCCAGCCGCACCGCTATCACCGGGGCTGAATCAGCCCGCTTTCCCATCACCACGACGACCCGACCGAGGAGAACGCCGATGACGACCATGTTCACGCCCGACCACGAGTGGATCAACATCGAGGACCACGAGGCCGCCATCGTCGGCATCACGCTGCACGCGCAGGATGCCCTCGGCGACGTCGTCTTCGTCGACCTGCCCGAGGTCGGGCGCTCGTACCGGCAGGGCGAGGCCGCCGGCGTCGTCGAGTCGGTCAAGGCCGCGGCGGACGTGAAGATGCCGGTCACCGGCGAGATCGTCGAGGTCAACGAGGCGCTGCGCGCCGACCCGTCGCTGGTCAACAAGGACCCGATGGGCGAAGGCTGGTTCTTCAAGGTCCATGTCTCCGACATGGCCGAGTTCGATCGCCTGATGGACCCGCCGGGCTACGACGCCCTGCTGAAGTCGCTCTGAGCGTCACCGACGCCGGCACGGGCCGCTGGCCTGGCTGCGGCCTTCCACCCCGATCACCACTGCACGACGCACGCGAGACGACCATGCTGATGACCGCCCGGATGCCGTTGTCCGACCTCGAACCCGACGGCGAGTTTGCCGGCCGCCACATCGGCCCGACGGCCGCCGACGAGAGCCACATGCTGACGGTGATCGGCGCGGCGTCGCGTCGCGCGCTGCTCGAGGCGGTGGTGCCGCGCTCGATCGCACGAGATCGCCCGATGGCGCTGCCGCCGGCGGCGAGCGAGGCCCGGGCGCTTGCCGAACTGCGCGCGATCGCGGCGAAGAACCGGGTGTTCAAGAGCTTCATCGGCCAGGGCTACAGCGGCACGCACACGCCGGCCGTCATCCTGCGCAACATCCTCGAGAACCCGGCCTGGTACACCGCCTACACGCCGTACCAGGCCGAGATCTCGCAGGGCCGCATGGAGGCGCTCGTGAACTTCCAGACCATGGTCTGCGACCTGACCGGCATGGCCATCGCCAATGCCTCGATGCTCGACGAGGCGACCGCCGCGGCCGAGGCGATGACGCTGGCCCGGCGCAGCGTCAAGGCGAGGTCCGACACGGTGATCGTCGCCGGCGACTGCCATCCGCAGACCATCGAGGTGATCCGCACGCGAGCCGAGCCACTGGGACTGAAGGTGCTGGTCGGGATGGCGCCGCAGCTGATGCAGGAGCACGAGTACTTCGCGGTGGTCGCGCAGTATCCGTCGACGACGGGGCTGATCCACGATCTCGCACCCTTCGTCGAGCAGGCCCATGCGAAGCAGGCGGCCTTCATCGTCGCCGCCGACCTGCTGGCGCTGACGCTGCTGAAGCCGCCGGGCGAGTTCGGCGCGGACATCGTCGTCGGCAACACCCAGCGCTTCGGCGTGCCGATGGGGGGCGGCGGCCCGCACGCCGGCTACCTGGCCTGCCGCGACGAGTTCAAGCGCTCGATGCCGGGACGGCTCGTCGGCGTCAGCGTCGACGCCCACGGCGCACCGGCGTACCGCCTCGCGCTGCAGACTCGCGAGCAGCACATCCGCCGCGAGAAGGCCACGTCGAACATCTGCACGGCACAGGTGCTGCTGGCCGTGATGGCCGGCATGTACGCGGTCTACCACGGGCCCGACGGGCTGAAGCGCATCGCGCAGCGCGTGGCCCGCTACACCGCCACGCTGGCCCGGGGCCTCGGGCAGATGGGCCTGAAGGTGCTGACGCCGCACGCCTTCGACACGCTCGCCGTCGAGACCGGCGACGCGACGGCGAGCGTGCTGCAGGCGGCACTGGGCGACCGCGCGAACCTGCGCCGGCTGACCGACCGCATCCTCGGCGTCGCGCTGGACGAGACGACGACGCGAGACGACGTCTCCTCCCTGTGGCGCTGGTTCGCGCCGGCGGGCGCGACGCTGCCCGACTTCGACGAGGTCGCGGCCGGCGCCGACAGCCTGATCCCGCAGGCCCTGCGGCGCACCAGCCCCTATCTCACGCACCCGGTCTTCAACTCGCACCACAGCGAGACGGAGATGCTGCGCTACATCCGCAGCCTGGCCGACCAGGACCTCGCGCTGGACCGCACGATGATCCCGCTGGGCTCGTGCACGATGAAGCTGAACGCGACGAGCGAGATGATCCCGGTCACGTGGCCGGAGTTTGCCGGGCTGCACCCGTTCGCGCCGCCTGACCAGCTGGCCGGCCTGTGGGAGCTGAACGACCAGCTCGTCGGCTGGCTGTGCGAGGCAACCGGCTACGCCGGCATCAGCCTGCAACCCAATGCGGGATCCCAGGGCGAGTATGCCGGCCTGCTGGTGATCCGCGCGTGGCACGCGTCGCGCGGCCAGGGGCACCGGCACGTCTGCCTGATCCCGGAAAGCGCGCACGGCACCAACCCGGCGAGCGCGCAGATGGCCGGCATGAGCGTCGTCGTCGTCAAGTGCGACGCCAGCGGCAACGTCGACCTCGACGACCTGCGCGCGAAGTGCGCCCAGCACGCGGCCGATCTGTCGGCGATCATGATCACCTACCCGTCGACCTACGGCGTCTTCGAGCCGCGGGTCAAGGAGCTGTGCGAGATCGTCCACGCGCACGGTGGGCGCGTCTATGTCGACGGCGCCAACCTCAACGCACTGGTCGGCGTCGCCGCCCCCGGCGAGTTCGGCGGCGACGTCAGCCACCTGAACCTGCACAAGACCTTCTGCATCCCGCACGGCGGCGGCGGCCCCGGTGTCGGGCCGGTGTGCGTCGTCGAGGACCTCGTGCCGTTCCTGCCCGGGCACCGCACGGCCGGCATCGGCGGCGAGTCGAGCGTCGGCGCCGTGTCGGCCGCGCCGCTGGGCAATGCCGCGGTGCTGCCGATCAGCTGGATGTACGTGCGGATGATGGGCGCCGAGGCGCTGCGCGCGGCCACCGAGACGGCGATCCTGTCGGCCAACTACGTGGCCGCCCGCCTGGCCGATCACTACGCCATCCACTTCAGCAGCGGCGTGCCGGGCATCAAGGGCGGCGGCGTCGCCCACGAGTGCATCCTCGACCTGCGGCCGCTGAAGGAGAGCTCGGGGGTGACCGCCGAGGACGTGGCCAAGCGGCTGATCGACTACGGCTTCCACGCCCCGACCTTGAGCTTCCCGGTGGCCGGCACGCTGATGGTCGAGCCGACCGAGAGCGAGCCGCTCGAGGAGCTCGACCGGTTCTGCGACGCGATGATCGCGATCCGCGCCGAGATCGCGCGCGTCGAGAGCGGCGAGTGGCCGCGCGACGCCAACCCGCTGAAGAACGCCCCGCACACGGCCGAGGCGCTGCTGAAGGCGGACTGGACCCATCCGTACACGCGGGAGGAAGCGGCCTACCCGGTGCCATCGCTGCGCCGCCGCAAGTACTGGTCACCCGTGGGCCGCGTGGACAATGTCTACGGCGACCGCAACCTGTTCTGCAGTTGCGTGCCGATCGGTGAGCTGGCCGGCTGAAGGCACGCGAGCGCGCGGACGGGCACGCCCGGCTCGAGCGCCTTGCCGATGAGCCATCCCGTGGCCGTCTCCGTCTTCGACCTCTTCAAGATCGGCATCGGGCCGAGCAGCTCGCACACCGTCGGCCCGATGCGAGCGGCGCGGCTCTTCGCGCTGCGTCTGCAATCCGAAGGCCTGCTCGAGCAGGTTGTGCGCGTGCGGGTCGGCCTGTACGGCTCGCTCGGCGCCACCGGCAAGGGGCATGGCAGCGACAAGGCCGTGCTGCTCGGGCTGGCCGGCCACGAGCCGGACCGCGTGGACATCGAGGCCGTGCCGGGCCTGCTCGCCGGGATGCGCCAGGCCGGCCGCATCGCGCTGCTCGGCCGCCGCGAGATCGCCTTCGTCGAGAAGGACGACCTGCGCTTCTTCCGCCGGGAGACCCTGCCCTTCCACGCCAACGGCATGCGCTGCGTCGCGTTCGACGCCGACGGCCGCGAGCTCGCCGAGCGCTGCTACTACAGCGTCGGCGGCGGCTTCGTCGTCAGCGACGAGGTCGCGGCCGATGGCACGCGGCAGCGGGCCGTCGCACCCGACACGACGGCGCTGCCGCACCCGTTCCGCACGGCGGCGCAACTGCTCGGGCTGACGCGCAGCCTCGGCTGCAGCATCGCCGAGGTGATGCGGCGCAACGAGCGCCTGTGGCGCAACGACGCCGAGATCGACGCCGGGCTGCTGGCGATCTGGCGCGTGATGCAGGAGTGCGTCGACCGCGGCTGCCGCACCGGCGGCACGCTGCCCGGCGGCTTCAAGGTGCGCCGCCGCGCGAAGGCCCTGCGCGAGGCCCTGACCGCCCGCCCGGAGGAGGCCTTGCGCGATCCGCTGCAGGTGCTCGATTGGGTCAACCTCTACGCCCTGGCCGTCAACGAGGAGAACGCGGCCGGCGGTCGCGTCGTCACCGCGCCGACGAACGGCGCCGCGGGCATCGTGCCGGCCGTGCTGCACTACTACACGCGCTTCGTGCCCGGCGTCTACGAGCGCCCGTCAGCACCGGCCGCCGCCCATCCGGCGGCAGGACCGGCAGCCGCCGGGGCCGCATCGGTGCACGATGCCGGCGTGATCGACTTCCTGCTCACCGCCGCCGCGATCGGCATCCTCTACAAGGAGAACGCCAGCCTCTCCGGTGCCGAGGTCGGCTGCCAGGGCGAGGTGGGTGTGGCCTGTTCGATGGCCGCCGGTGCCTTGTGCGCCGTGATGGGGGGTACGCCGGCGCAGGTCGAGAACGCGGCCGAGATCGGCATGGAACACCACCTCGGCCTGACCTGCGACCCGGTCGGCGGCCTGGTGCAGATCCCGTGCATCGAGCGCAACGCGATCGCCTCCGTCAAGGCGATCAACGCGGCGCGCATGGCCTTGCGCGGCGACGGCACCCACCACGTCAGCCTGGACCAGGTCATCAAGACCATGCGCGAGACCGGCGCGGACATGATGACCAAGTACAAGGAAACCGCCCGTGGCGGCCTTGCCGTCAATATCGTCGAGTGCTGACGAGCGACGGTCCCCGGACGAGGGGCCTCAGGACTTCGGCCCCCCGGTGGTCGTGATCGCCACCAGATAGGCGTCCGCGAACGCCGCGGGCATGCGCCGCGGCCGGCCGCTCGCCAGCTCGATGCACACCAGCTCCCAGCGGCCGCGCATCACGGTCACGCCGTCGCGCTCGCGCAGCAACTGGAAGTCGCGCTGCATCGTCAGCTTGCCGTCGCTGGCGACGAGCCAGGTCGCGAGCACCAGCTCCTGGCCGAGCGACGTCGGCAGCAGGTAGTCGTAGGCGCTGCGGCGAATCGCCATCGCGCGGTCGAGTCGCCGGTAGTCCTCGAGTCCCAGACCCAGCCGCTCGGAGTGCGCCCAGGCGACCCGCTCGCACCACTGCACGTAGACGGCGTTGTTGGTGTGGTTCAGGCCGTCGATGTCCGCGAGCTGCGGCACGACGCGCTGCGTGAACGGCTGCGGATGGTCCCAGTCCATGTCGTTCCTGATCGCCGACGGACATGTTAGCGAGCGTGCAGGCGGGTCGACCGTCACATGCCGTCACGGCTGCGCCCGCACGGCGCCTGTGCCGGGGCCGACAATGGCCACGATGACACGACACCCCGACCGCTCGCTGCGCCTGCACGGCGCCTCGAACTTCCGTGACCTCGGGGGCTACCCCGCCGAAGGCGGCGCGGTCCGCTGGCGGCAACTCTTCCGATCCGACCACCTGGCCCAGCTCACCGACGACGACCGTGCCCGGCTGAGCTCGCTGGGACTGGAGCGGGTGATCGACTTCCGCGGTCATGCCGAGCGCGCCGCTGCTCCCAATGCCCTGCCCGGCGTCGAGCAGGTCGCGCTGAGCATCGAACCGCTCGTCGGCCAGCGGCTGCAGGAGTTGCTCGCCAGGGGCCAGCGGATCGACGCGGCGGCGGCGGCATCGCTGATGAAGGAACTCTACCGGGCGCTGGTCAATGACCAGTCGACGCGTTATGCCGAGTTCTTCGCCCACCTGCTCGACAGCCGCGGCCCGGTCGCCTTCCACTGCACGGCCGGCAAGGACCGCACGGGCCTGGCCGCAGCCCTGATCCTGCTCGCGCTGGGCGTGCCGCGTGAACTCGTGATGCAGGATTACCTGCTGACCAACAACCTCTTCCGCCCCCCGCCCTTGCCAAGCGACCCGGACATGGCCGCGGCCGCGGCCGTCATCTGGCGCGTCGAGCAGGGGTTCCTCGAAGAGGCACTCGCTGCGATCGACGCCGACCACGGCAGCATCGAGCGCTACCTGGTCCAGCGCCTCGGCCTGGGGGCCGCTGCCCGCAAACGCCTCGCCCTCCGTTACGTGACGGTCGAGACCATGGTCGGCGCCTGAACCCGGCCTCGGTTGGGGGCTCCGGGGTGGCGCTCCACCCTGCCGGCAACGGCGCTTGCACCCGCTTGCCGGCAGCACGGCGCAGCCGCCGCGGGTTGCCGTTCGCCCGGGCGGCCCGGCCTCAGAAGGGCCGCGCCCGCCGGACGGTGTCTTCCAGTCGCCTCGTCATCGCCTCGAACGCGTCGCGCAGCGCGACGTACGCATCCTCGTGGCGCACGCGGTCGACGCGCAGTTCCTGGCCGGGCATCGTGAGGTCGATGTTCACCGCGAACGGTCGTCCTTGCTGCTGGTGCTTCTGTTCCTGCTCGATGACGACCCTGCAGGACATCAGGTTGGCGGCGAACTGGTCCAGCTTCGCCGCCTTGTCGCGGGCCGCGCTCTCGAGGGCAGGCGACGGCTCCATGCCTCGGAACTGGATCTGCAACGGCTGTTTCATGCGTCCTCCGTCTGGTCTGGTCACGGCTTCAGGGTGCCCGAAGCGCGCCGCAGCCGCCTTGCGCCGGCTCAAGGGCGGAGGTGCGTCGCCAACCCGTCGCGTTGAGCGGGCTCAAGCCACCGACCGCCGACCGGACGGATCATGCTGGGAGAGTGCTCGGGCCGGCCCGGCTGCCGGGCCCGGTCGCATCGGGGGGCGAGGGTTCGCGGCGGCACCGGGGCCGTCGGCGTACACGACCGCGGAGGGGGCACCATGAAGACGCGCATCACCGAGTTGTTCGGCATCCAACACCCCATCATCCAGGGTGGCATGCACCACGTCGGACTCGCTGGACTGGCAGCTGCCGTGTCCAACGCCGGGGGGCTGGGCATCATCACCGGCCTCACGCAGCGCACGCCGCAGTTGCTGGCGCAGGAGATCGCGCGGTGCCGCGAACTGACCGACCGGCCCTTCGGCGTCAACCTGACCTTCCTGCCGACGGTCACGTCGCCGGACTACCCGGGGTACATCAAGGCCATCGTCGACGGCGGCGTGCGCATCGTCGAGACGGCAGGGCGCAACCCGCAGGCCTGGATGCCCATGATGCGTGACGCGGGGATCAAGGTGATCCACAAATGCACGTCGGTGCGCCACTCCCTCAAGGCCCAGGACATCGGCTGCGACGCCGTCAGCGTGGACGGCTTCGAGTGCGGCGGCCACCCCGGCGAGGACGACGTCCCGAACTTCATCCTGCTGCCGCGGGCGGCCGACGAGCTGAAGATCCCCTTCGTGGCGTCGGGCGGCATGGCCGACGGCCGCTCACTGGTCGCCGCGCTCGCGCTCGGCGCCGACGGCATCAACATGGGCACACGCTTCATCGCGACGCAGGAAGCACCGGTGCACGACAACGTCAAGCAGGCGATCCTCGCGGCCAGCGAGCTCGACACCCGACTGATCATGCGGCCGTTGCGCAACACCGAGCGCGTGCTGCGCAATGCCGCGGTCGACCGACTGCTCGAGAAGGAGCGCCAGCTCGGCGCGAGCCTGAAGTTCGAGCACATCATCGACGAGGTGGCCGGGGTCTACCCGAGGATCATGCAGGAGGGACGCCTGGACGCCGGCGCCTGGTCGTGCGGCATGGTCGCCGGCCTGATCCACGACATTCCCACCGTCCAGGACCTCGTCAGGCGCATCATGGCCCAGGCCGAAGCCCTGATCCGCCAGCGGCTGGCAGGGACGCTCGAGGCGAGCGGCCCGGCCACCCGTGCCGATCGATCATGATCCGCCTTCCCGGAATCCCGCCGTGCATGGCCGGGGCGCTGCGCGGCACCACGATCGAGGCACCCGCACCATGAGGATCGACTTCGTCTCCGACATCGCCTGCCCGTGGTGTGCCGTCGGGTTCAACAGCCTGGAGCGCGCGCTCGAGGCGATCGGCGACGAGATCCCGGCCAGCCTCGCCGTCCAGCCCTTCGAGCTGAATCCGTCGCTGGGCCCCGAAGGCGCCGACACCGTGAGCTACCTGTCGCGGAAGTACGGCATCGACGGCGACCAGATCGCGCGGAACCAGGCCGCGATTCGTGCCCGCGGTGCCGCGGTCGGCTTCATCTTCGGGGATCGGCCGCGGGTCTGGAACACCTTCGACGCCCACCGGCTGCTGTGGTGGGCCGGCTCCGAGGGCCCGCCTGGGGCCCAGTGGGCGCTGAAACACGCCCTGCTCCAGGCCTACCACCGGGACGGCCGCAACCCGGGTGACCGCGACGTGCTGCTCGAACTTGCCGCGAGCGTCGGGCTGCAGGCCGGACGCGCCGCGGAGGTGATCGACCGCGGCGAGTTCGCCGAGGATGTGCGAGAGACCGAGGCCGACTGGCAGGAGGCGGGCATCCGCGCCGTGCCGGCGGTGATCGTGGCGGGGCGCCACCTGATCAGCGGTGCCCAGACTCCCGAGGTCTACGCCCGCGTGCTGCGCGAGATCGCGTCCCGCGCCGGGGACTGAGCAACCCGCTGCCTGCGCGCGGGTGAACAGAGCGCCGGCGGCGGCCTTGCGGCGCCTGCCTCCGATGCTGCGGGCCGTGGCGCACGGCGATTTGCGCCACCCGGCGGGGCCTTTTCGGGTGTTCGACGCAAGCCGCGGGGACCGAGCATGACGCCGGTGGACCCACGGCTCGTCACGACCTCACCCGCGCCCGCTGGCGCCCTCGCGGCCCGCCCGCAGGAGCCTGCATGGACCTGAACGATGACATCGTCGTCGAGATGCCCGCCTGGGCACTCGGTCCCTCGCTGACCCTGGCGCAGGCCGAGGCCCACCGCGCGCTGCTGGTCGACGCCCTTCCGTTGCTGCAGAACGATCCGCGGCTGGATCTGGCCGATGTTGCCGAGATCGACAGCAGCGGCGTGCAACTCCTGCTGTCGCTGCGCGCCACGCTGGCCCAGGCCGGGCAGGCGCTGCAGCTCGTGAACCCCAGTCCGATCGTGCGCTCGGCCCTGGAGAGGCTCGGCTTGACCGCCCTGTTCCCGCTGACGGCCGACGCGCCGCCGCGCTGATGCCGGCACCCGGACCACGACCATGAAACGCGACGAGGATGCCCAGATCCTGGCTGCCGCCCGCGCGGCCTTCATCGGCGACGCCCCACCGCTGCTGTCCCAGCTCGAGGAGGCGTTGCTCGTCCTCGACGAGCCGTCCCTCGGCCCGGCGCGTCTGCTCTCGGCGCTCGACGCGACCCGCGTGCTCGAGGGGACGGCCGAGCTGTGCCACTGCGAGGCCATCGCCGGCCTGGCGCGGGAGATGAACCGCCTGCTGCAGCTGATGCGCCACGGCCGCCTGGAGGCCACCGAGGAGCTCACCAAGGTGCTGCTGGCCGGTCGCGACCAGATCGCGGCCGAACTCGCCGACCTGGGAGGCGGGCACGCCAGCCTGCTGACCCGGTCTCGCACCGAGCAACTGCAGCTGGTGCTGTGCGGGCTCGCCGGTCCGTCCGACACCGGCGAATGGCCCGATCACCTGCCGGCGTTCGGGGCCGAGACCCTTCCCGGCGCGCCGGTCGCCGTTCCCTCGACCGACGGCGCCTGGCACGTGTCCGTGCGCTTCGTCCCGGACGCGTTGCGCCAAGGCATCGATCCCCTGGTGCTGCTGCACCACCTGCAGACCGTGGGCGAGATCTGGCGCATCGAAACCCTCGTCGACGACATTCCGCTGATTCAGACGCTGGACGCCGAGGCCTGCCATCTCGGCCTGGAACTCCGGCTGGGCACCGATGCGCCGCCACAGGCCATCGAGAGTGCGCTCGCCCCGCTGCGTGCTGGCGCGAACGTCGAACTGCTCGCGCCGACGGCCCGGCCGGCCGACTACGACGCGCTGCTGCGCAGGCGCTGCGGCGACGACGAAGACGCTCGCTCACGCCTGCTGTGGATCTGGCTCGCCCTCGGCGTCAACATCCGGCTGCGCGACGAGACACCGCCCGCGGCGTCGCCCGCAGCGGCCCCGCACGGGCATGGCGCCTCCGAAGGCCCGCCGGACCCCGCCCCCGCGCCGGTGGCGGTCTCCACGCCACAGATCGAGCGTCGCACCGAGAGCTTGCGCGATCGCCGTCTGCAGCGTCCCGACCGCCGCCTCGATGCACCGGGGAAGCTGGTCGGCGTGCGCGCCGAACGTCTGGAGACGCTGGTCGAGCTCCTGGCGGAACTCGCCACCGCGGCGGCCGGCGCACAGGCCATGTCGCGACTGGACGCATCGGCCGCGCTGCAACTGACCGTGCAACAGGTGGCTGACCTGGCTCACGGCGCGTGCGACGCCGCGCACGCCTTGCGCCGTGTGCCCGTGGCTCGCAGCCTCGACGCCTTGCAGGACGTGGTCGCGGAGGCGGCCGCGTCGTGGGGCAAGACCGCCAGCCTGGTGATCCACGGCAGCGACACCGACATCGATGCGACGATCGCCGACGTCCTGGCCGACTCGCTCGTCCACGTCCTGTGCAACAGCATCGAGCACGGCCTCGAGAGGCCCGAGGCCAGGATCGCGGCCGGCAAGCCCGAGCGCGGGCAGCTGACCCTGCGGGTGCGGGAGTCCGCCGGCTCGGTGGTCGTCGAGTGCACCGACGACGGGCACGGGCTCGATCGCGAGGACCTGCTCGCGCGTGCGGGCCGAGCCGGACTCGTCGCACCGGGCGCGGAGCTCGACCACGCCGAGGTCTGCCAGCTCGCCTTTGCAGCGCGGCTGCCGCGCGGCGGCATCGCGGGCGGCCGGCGCCCTCACGGTGCGGGGCTCGCCGCGATCCGGCGCAACATCGAGTCGCTGCGCGGGCGTGTCGAGCTGACCAGCCTGCGCGGCCGGGGCACCACGGTGTGCCTCCACCTGCCGCTGTCGACCAGCATGATCGATGGCGTGCTCGTGCTGGTCGGCGACAGCTACTACGTGATCCCGCTGGCCGCCGTCGACGAGGTCTGCGAGGCCCCGCCCGACGCGCTGCCGGCATCCGGCGAGCTGCGCGCGACGATCCCGTTCCGCGGCGGCGACCTCCCCGCGCTGGACCTGGTTCGCTTCTGCGGCGGCCAGTCGCGCGGCGACCCGCGGCGTCGCAGCCTCGTGGTGGTGCGCGACGGCCGCGAGCGCGCGGGCCTCGTGGTCGACCGCGTGCTCGGCCGCCAGCACGCACTGATGAAGCCGCTGGCGGGTTCGCTCGGCCAGCTGAAGACGCTCGCCGGCTCGGCGGTGCTGGGCGCCGGCGACGTCGGCCTCGTGCTGGACATCGCCGGCATCGTCGCCGCCGCCACGGCCATGCCCGGCCCACGCCAGCCCGGCTGAGCCCACGACATCCGCTACCAAGCCCCCGGCATGCCCTCCATGACGTCCCTGCTGCGCCGCTTCTCGATCGCCCAACGCTTCACGATCCTCGGTCTTGCCGTGGCGGGCGTGCTGGCCCTGGCCGCCTGGAGCAGCATCGAAGCCCGCATCGGCGCCCGCGACGCCGCGGGGCTTGCCATCGCCCGCGTCGCGCCACTGAACTCCGCGCTGGAGGTGCTGCAGCAGCTGCAATTGCAGCGCGGCATGTCGAGCACCGCCGTCGATGCCAAACCCGACGCCGAGGCCGAGCGCAGGCCGCGGCCGGGCGACACCCGCGCCGGGCTGCGGCAGCTGCGTCAACAGCTCGAGGCCGCCGGCCTGCCCTGGTCGGCGCAACGCGCCGAGCAGCTCGCGATCCGGCTCGATCTGCTGGGTGAACGCCAGGCGCGGCAGGCGCCCGACGGGCGCAGCCTGGTGGCCGCCTACGACACGCTGATCGACGAGCAGCTGAAGCTGCTCGAGACGCTGGTCGACGAAACGGGCCTGTCGCACCCGAGCGATCGGTCCACGCGCGACCTCGCGATGGCCGCCACGGTCGATCTGCCACGCGCGACCGAGGCCCTGGCCCGACTGCGGGCCCACGCGCCCTTGGCGCCGGCCGAGGAGCCGGCAGCGACGGATGCCGCGATGCCACTGGCGGCATGGGCAGCCGACGCAAGACCCCTCCACCGGCGATCGCTCGAGACGCTGCGTCGCGCGGCCGAAACGGAGTTCGCCAGCGGCGAGGCACTCGCCGGCGCGCTGGCTGCCGCACGCGTGCGCGGCGAGCGCGCGCTGGAGCTCGTCCAGGCGCAGCTGGCGAGCCCGTCGCCCGATCTGCGGCTCGCGACGCCGGCACTCGATGCCGCGATCGCCGCGCACGGCCAGCTGCAGATGGCAGCCGGCGAAGCGCTCGGCGCGCAGCTCTCACGCGAGGCCTTGCAGGCTCGCCAGGAGCTGCTCGACGAGGTCGCGCGCATCGCCGCGCTGGCCCTGGTGGTCGCCGTCCTGGGCGCCGCCTGCGTGCGCTCGGTGACCGTGCCGATGCGCGCGACGATCGGCGCGGCTCGCGCCGCGGCCGCCGAGCGGGGTGAGACGGTGTTCGACCTTCGGGGCCGTGACGAGTGGACCGAACTCGGCCAGGCGCTGGAACACGTTCTTGCGGTCCGCGACAGGCCGCGTCAGGACGACGACCGGCAAGCGGTCGACGCGCAAGCCCAGCAGCGCATCACCACACAGGTGGCCGAGGAGATCGCGCAGACCATCGACGCCGCCCTGGCTGGCGACCTGGCGCGGCGCCTGCCGCTCGAGGGCCGCCCCGTCTACCAGGCCGAGCTGTGCGGCCGGATCAACCACCTGCTCGACTCGTTGGCCGGCTCCGTTCGACAGCTGCGGCAGGCCGTCGAGCCCCTGGCCGAGCAGGCCGCGCAGCTTCGGCAGGCGGCACGCGACCTGTCGACGGGCCCGCCGGCCGGCGGCACGGGCCCCGGGCTCGAGCCCCTGCAACCCGTCGTCCGATCGTTGCGCCAGATCGCCGACCACGCGAAGACGGCCGGTGGGTGGGTCTCCCGGACCGCCGCCGAGCTGCGTGACGGCCAGCAGGCGATCGGCAGGACCGTGGACGCGATGCGCCGGATCGGCACCCAGGCCAGCGCACTCGATCACCTGGCCTACCGCGTTCAGCTCGCCGTGCTGAACATGGTCATCGAGGGCGCGCCGGGCGACGGCGCCCGAGCTGACGCAGGGTCCGCGTACGGCCAGACGGCCGAGACACTGGCACGAGAGGCTCAGGCGGCAGCGCAAGGCCTCGGCACGCTGGCCGGCGCGTCCACCGCCGACGCGGACGAGGCGGCACGACGGTTGTCGGAGATCGGACCGGCACTCGAGCGGGTCCGCGATCTCATGGAGCAGGTGGCCAGCGCGGCTGATCGGCACGCCGATACCCTTTTCGTCCTCGACAGCGCCTTGCGGGAACCCCAGCTCCAGGCGACGCGCCGCTCGGCGGCACTGGACGACCTGGCGCTCGCGGCCGAGCGGCTGCAGGTCCAGGCGGTGAGCCTGCGCGCCAGCATCGCCGGCGGCACGGCCTCGGCCGGCACGCCGTCCCGTGCAGCCGCCTCCCCAGGCAACCGCGGCCACCAGCCGCTTGACGTCGACGAAGCCGCGTTCACCCCCTTCTGACCCTCGAGCAGCCGATGATGCCGATGCCCGTTGCCGACACCGATTCGAACACCTGCGCGCATGCCGCTGGATATGCTGCGCGCACCTTGCCCGACGATCGCCCACTGCTGCACGTGCGGGTCGGTTCGCGCGACCTGGCCGTGCCGACCGGCCGGGTGCGTGCCGTCGTCAAGGTCGAGCGCCTGGCCTTGCTGCCGCGCAGCGACACGCTGATCTGCGCGGCCACCTACCTGGATGGCGAGGTCATCGCGGTGGTCGACCTCGCGGTCCGCCTGGGCATCGGCCGTTCACGGCTGGGGCCGCGCAGCTGCGTGGTGATCGTCGATGCGCAGCCGTCCGCTCCGTCCGGGGCTGGCGGCCCCATGGCATGGCGCCTGGCCGACGCGGCGCGCGCGCCTGCGCTGGCGCTGCTGGTGGACGAGACCTCCGGCCTGCTGGCCGTGCGGACCGAGGACCCGGCCGGGCCGCTCGCACCGCCGGACCCGCCGATCCCCGCCTCCCTCGTCGCCGGCGCCGTGATCCACCGGTCGCGTCCGATCCCGCTGCTGGATCTCGCCCGGGTCCTCGACGAGGACGCTCTCGCCGGGCTGTCATCCTGCGAAACCGCGCACTGAGAACGGGGGCACGATGGACCCGACTCGCGGCAGGCCTCGCCGCACCGATCCCGGGCCGCGGCCAGCAGAAGCCACCTCCGGCGTGAGCTTCGCCAGCAGTTCGTCCGCGCAGGAGATGCGCCGGCTGATGCGCCGGCTCACCGAGCCGGGCGACGGCTTCTTTCGCGAGCCCCACCACTTCGCCGACCTTCAGCGGCGCCTCTTCGTCGCCAGGCCGACCGACGACGAGATCCGGGTCTGGAGTGCCACCTGCGGCTGCGGTGAGGAGGCCTACAGCGTCGCGATGCTGCTGGCCGACAAGCTGCCGGGGCGGCGCTGGCGCGTCGTCGGCACCGACGCCATGCCGGCCCGCATCGCCCAGGCACGACGGGCGCTGTACGCGATGGAGCGCGCCCGCCTGGTGCCCGAGGCCTACCTGAAGAGCTGGTGCCTGCGCGGCACCGGCAACCACGAGGGCCAGCTGCTGATCGGGCCGCAGCTGCGGGCCCACAGCGAGTTCGAGGTGCTGGATGTCCGCGAGCCCCTTCCTGCCGGCTGGCCGCGGTTCGACGCCATCTTCCTGCGCCACGCGCTGCGCGGCCTCGACGAGCCCTCACGAGCCGGCATCGTCGGCCGCGTGATCGGGCACCTGAAACCCGACGGCGTGCTGTACACGGGCCACGGAGAATCGCTGGCCGCGCTCGGCCTGCCGCTTCGGGAACTGGCGCCGGCGATTCACGCCCGGGCCTGAGGCCGGGGCCGACACGCCCGGCGAGGCCCGCCCCCTCGCGGCTTGCCGCGGGCGCCGACCGGTCGCCGGGGCGTCCCGGCAGGGCAGCCGCTCAATCCCGATCGGCCGGCATCGCCGGGTGCATCGCGCCGCCGGCTGCCGGGCGCGCGGACTGCGCCAGCGGGTCGCGCTCGCGGACCAGGTAGCTGTACAGCACGGGCACGACCACCAGCGTCAGCAAGGTCGAGGTGATGACACCGCCGATGATCGCGCGCCCCATCGGCGCCTGGATCTCGCCGCCGTCGTTCAGCGCCAGGGCCAGCGGCAGCATGCCGAAGACCATCGCCGCGGTCGTCATCACGATGGGCCGCATGCGGATGAGGCCGGCCTGCAGCAGCGCGTCGCGCACGCTGGCGCCGGCCTTGCGCGCCTGGTTCGCGAAGTCGACCAGCAGGATGGCGTTCTTCGTCACCAGGCCCATCAGCATGACCAGGCCGATCATCGAGAACACGTTCAGCGTGCTGCGCCACAACAGCAGCGCGAGCATCACGCCGATCAGCGCCAGCGGCAGGCTGGCCATGATCGCGATCGGCTGCACGAAGCTGCCGAACTGGCTGGCCAGCACGATGTAGATGAAGATGCCGGCCAGCGCCATCGCCGCGAGCAGGCCGCCGAAGGCCTCGGCCTGCTGCTGGAGCTGGCCTCCGACGTCGAAGCTCAGGCCCGGCGGCAGGTTCGTCTCGCGGATCAGCTTCTGCACGTCGGCGCCGACGTCGCCGACGCTGCGGTCCTTGACGCCCGCGAATACCGCCTCGCGCCGCTGCAGGTTCTGCCGGCGGATGACCTCCGGGTTGAAGACGGGTTCGATGTCGGCGACGCTGGCGAGCGTGACCGGCGTGCCGTCCTTCGCGAAGGCCACGGGCAGGTCGCGCAGCTGCTCGACACGCTGCCGCTGCGTCTCGTTCAGGCGCAGCAGCACGTCGACCTGCTCGCCATCCGGCGTGGTCCAGGTGGTCGCGATCTCGCCGTTGACGTAGGCGCGCAGGCTCGACGCGAGCTGCGGCGCCGTCAGGCCGAGCTCGCGCACCGCTCCGGGCTTCAGGCGCACGGCGTGCGCCGGCATGCCCTGCTGCACGGACGACTCGACGTCGACCACGCCGGGGATCGCCTTGATCTTCTGCGCGAACTCCTGCGCGACACGCGCGAGGACCTCCGGATCGCTGCCGAGGATCGCGACGTAGACGGGACGGTTGAAGCCGACCGATGCATCGGTGCCGGGGATGCGCGCGACGCGCTCGCGGATGGTGTCCTCGACCTGCCGCTGCGTGCGTTGCCGCTCGCGGCGATCGGTCAGCGCGATGTTCAGCCAGGCCTGGTTGCGTTGGCCGGCGCCACCGACCCAGGTCGACACGGTCCGGACCTCGGGGATCGCACGCACGACCTCCTCGACCTGCCGCACCTTCGCATCGCTGCGCTCCAGGCTCGCGCCCACCGGCATGCGCAGCGCCAGCTGCGTGAAGCCCTGGTCGGTCTCCGGAACGAACTCGCTGCCGACCAGCGGCGCGAGGCCGAGGGCGAGGACGAAACTGGCGCCCCCGGCGATCATCACGATGCCGCGCGGCGTCAGCGTCGCCCGGCGCCAGCGGCGGGGCGAGAGCTCGTCGCGCCGGCCATCGGGCCCGAATCCCCGCGCATAGACCGGCAGCGGCAGCCACCCCAGCCGGTAGCGCCGACCGCTGAAGGCCCAGCGGATCATGCGCTCGTAAGCCACGTGCAGCAGGTCCATCGCCCGGTCGGTCGCACGGATCGCGTGGCCGATGACCGGCAGCGACTTCAAGTGTGCCGAAGGCGGATCCTTCCACACCGAGCTGAGCATCGGATCCAGCGTGAAGCTGACGAACAGGCTCACCAGCACGGCGACGACCACCGTGATGCCGAAAGGGTAGAAGAACTTGCCGATGATGCCGCCCATGAAGGCCACGGGCACGAACACCGCGCACAGTGCGAAGGTCGTCGCCATCACCGCGAGGCCGATCTCGTCGGTGCCCTCGCGTGCAGCCGTCACGTGGTCCTTGCCCATCGCGACATGGCGCACGATGTTCTCGCGCACGACGATCGCGTCGTCGATCAGCAGCCCGATGCACAGGCTCAGGGCCATCATCGTCATGAAGTTCAGCGTGAAGCCGAACAGGTACACGGCGATGAAGC
>ERZ761602.462-NODE-462-length-89018-cov-39.660241_pt1 | contig 89018 bp, 72 predicted proteins | sample MGYA00512165_ERZ761602 | MGnify/ENA primary metagenome ERZ761602 (study PRJEB28899, sample SAMN02445085) | bioreactor sludge metagenome | biome: EBPR sludge; isolation source: Thorneside wastewater treatment plant | place: Australia: Brisbane, Thorneside...
TGCCGTATTTTTCCTGCGCCCCGCGCAGCGCCTCGACCGACAGCACGGCGGCGGAAACGCCTCGGTTGTACAAAATGGTGCCGAGCTTGGCTTGATCCTGCAGGTTGCCCTTGCCCGCGCCGTACACCACTTTTTTGATGTCGGCGATCAGCGGGACATCCGCTCCGGCGACGTTCCAGGTCGCGGCCATATAACCCTTGGCGGCGTCGCCCGCCGGCACGGTGTCTTCCTCGGAACCAGCCCACCACGAGCCGATCATCTTATCGCGCGCGAAACCGACCTTTTGCGCCGCCTTGATCGCGGTCTGATTCATCACCCCCCAACCCCAGAAAACCACGTAATCGGGATTTTCCTGGCGGATTTGCAGCCATTGGGCGCTTTGCTCGTTGCCGGGATGCGCCACCGGAATCAGGGTCAGCGCGAATTTATTGAGCTTGGCTTCTTCCTGAAGCGCGACGATGGGTTCCTTGCCGTAGGCGGAATCGTGGTAGAGGAACACGATCTTTTTGCCGTCCAGATTGCCTTTTTCCTTATCCTTGATGAACTTGATAATGGCGGACGCCTGCATCTGATAGGTCGTCACCAGCGGGAAGGCGTAGGGGAACACCGAGCCGTCCACCGCGTCGGTGCGGCCGTAACCCATCATCGCCAGCGGCAGCTTGTCTTCCGCGGTCTTATCGATCAGCGCGTAGGAGATACCGGTCGACATGACGTGCAACGGGCCGGTCGAAACCTTGGCCTTGGCTTTCAACCGCTCGTAGCACTCCACGCCCTTGGCGTTGTTGTACTCGGTCTCGCATTCTTCCCAGGCCAGCTTGACGCCGTTGATGCCGCCGTCTTTCAAATTGACGTAATTCAAATAATCGACGAAGCCGCCGTAAAACGATTGCCCGTTCGCGCCGTAGGGGCCGACGCGATAGGAGACGATCGGGAAAAATTGCTCTTCGGCGGCGGCGACTTGCGAGAGCATCGCGAAGGCCGCGGCGGTCATCAACAAAGGCTTACGGTACGCGAACATGATGGTGTCTTCTCCAATATCGTTATGAAAAGCCGGTCTTAATGGGGGAACGGCCACAGCCGCAACTTCTCCTTGCCGATTTGCCACAAGCGGGCCAGCCCGTGTGGCTCGACGATCAGGAAGAACATGATCAGCGCCCCGAACACCAAAATCTGAATGTGCGAGACGGTGGCGTTGGAAAACGGCAGGCCAAACAGCCCGGCCAGCCACGGCAAAGCGATGTCGAGAAAGATCGGCAGCAGCAGAATGAACGCCGCGCCGAGGAAGCTGCCCAGAATCGAACCCATCCCGCCGATGATGATCATGAACAGGATGCGAAACGACATGTCCAGCGAAAAGCCGTCCGGCTCGACCGAACCGAGATAGCAGAAGGCGTACAGCGCGCCCGCCACCCCGCAATAGAACGAACTGACCGCGAAAGCCAGCAGCTTGGTCGGCAGCAGCCGGATGCCGATCACCTCGGCGGCCACGTCCATGTCGCGCACCGCCATCCAGGCCCGGCCGGTGGACGAGCGCGCCATGTTTTTGGCCGCCAGCGCCAGCACGGCGACGATGCTCAGCACCAGCAGGTATTTCTCGCGCGGCGAGGTAAAGGCATGACCGAGAATCACCACCTTCTGCGCGGAGATCACCCCCGAGGACGAGTGATTGGAAAACCAGGGAAACTTGGTCAGGCACCAGACGATGAAGAATTGCGCCGCCAGCGTCGCCACCGCCAGATAGAACCCCTTGATCCACAGGCTGGGCAGGCCGAACAAAATTCCCACGCCCGCCGCCGTCAGCCCCGCCCCGATAAAGCTGAACAGAATCGGGATGCCCTCGACCCGCAACTGAAAGTTGTAGGCGGCATAGGCGCCGACCGCCATAAAGGCCGCCGAGCCCAGCGACAACTGTCCGGCGTAGCCGGTGAGGATATTCAGGCCCAGCGCGGCCAGCGCGAAAATCAAAAACGGAATCAGAATGGCCGAGAACCAGTATTCGCCCGCGACCAGGGGAATCACCAAAAAAGCCACGGCCAGCAGCAGGATGATCCCGATCCGATCCTGTCGGATGGGAAACAGTTGCTGGTCGGCGGCGTAACTGCTTTTGAATTGACCGGCTTCACGGTAGAGCATGGCGGCTTCTCCTCACACCCGGTCGATATGTTTTTCGCCGAACAGCCCTTCCGGCCGAACCAGCAGAAAGCCCAGCGCCAGCACGTAGGGGAACCAGCCCTCGATGCCGCCGAAGTTGCCGCCGAAGGCCGATTGCATCAGCGCGGGCAAATAAATCTCGGCCAGCTTTTCCGACGCGCCGATGATCAACCCGCCGACGATGGCTCCTGGCACCGAGGTAAAACCGCCGATGATCAGCACCGGCAGCGCCTTGAGCGCGGTGAAAGTCAGCGCGAACTGCACGCCGTTGCGCGCCCCCCACAGCATCCCGGCCACCAGCGCCACGAATCCGGCCACGCCCCAGACGATGGCCCAGATGTGCTGCAAGGGAATGCCGATGGACAAGGCCGCCTGATGGTCGTCGGCCACCGCCCGCAGCGCCCGACCGATGCGGGTGTATTGAAAGAACAAGGCCAGCGTGGTCACCAGCACCGCCGCGATGGCCGCCGCCGCCAGATCGAACTTGGAAATGACCATGCCCCAGCCGTTCAGGATCGCTTCGATGGGTTCATCGACGATGCCGATGTCCAGCGCGCGCGGGTCGCTGCCGAACACCATCGGCGCGAGACCCTCGATGAAAAACGCCAGCCCGATGGTCGCCATGAACAGGGCGATGGGCGGCTGGTTGACCAATTTGCGCAGCACGAACTTTTCGGTGGCGATGCCGAACAGAGTCATGATGCCGAAGGCCAGCAGCACCGCCAGCCACAGCGGCGCGCCCTTTTCCATGCAGCCGACCACCGACAGCGCGGCCAGATACACCATCGCGCCCTGGGCGAAGTTAAACACCCCGGAGGCTTTGTAGATCAGCACGAAGCCGAGTGCGACCAGTGAATACATCACCCCGGACAGCAGGCCGCTGATCAGAACTTCTAGAAAAAAGCGCATAAGCTTTCTCGCTTCAGGCGAATAAGATTAAGACGGAGGCAATGAAGGTTTCTGTAATCGCCAAACATATTCACCGTCTTTTATATAATAGGAATCTTGTTTTGGTAATTTGTGACGTGTAAATATTTCGGGCACGGGACCAAATCGTTTACGGAACACTGTTACTGCTGCTAGACGACGATTTCGCCAAAGAAAACTTGGTTTTGCCTTAGCAAAGCAATTGCGCTCTCTTGTTGCAAATCTTTGAATTAGAGATTTTAATCGGCTTGCATTTGTTTTCTGCCAAAAAACGGTGGTAAGGAGGACGCTGCCTGTATTCAATTGATATTTGATATGGCTCCCGTTCATTTAATTAATGCCCTCCGCCCAAATAAGCTTTGATGACTTCGGGATTGTTCTTCACCTCATCCGGCGCGCCGTCGCCGATTTTTTTGCCGTAATCCAGCACCACCACCCGGTCGGAAATGTCCATCACCACCCCCATGTCGTGCTCGATCAGCACGATGGTGGTGCCGATCTGGTCGTTGACATCGAGAATGAAGCGGCACATGTCCTGTTTTTCCTCGACGTTCATCCCGGCCATCGGCTCGTCGAGCAGCAGCATCGACGGTTCCGCCGCCAGAGCCCGGCCCAGTTCCACCCGTTTTTGCAGGCCGTAGGGCAGGCGGCTGACCGGCGTTTTGCGGATGTGCTGGATTTCCAGAAAATCGATCACTTCCTCGACTTTCTGGCGATGCTCCAGTTCTTCCCGTTTGGCCCGGCCCAGCCACAGCGCGTGTTCCAGAAAGCTGGCTTTCATTCGGGTGATCCGCCCGGTCATGATGTTGTCGAGCACGGTCATGCCCTTGAACAGCGCGATATTCTGAAAGGTGCGGGCGATGCCCTGGGTCGCCGCCCGGTGCGGCTCCATCTTTTTGCGTTCTTGGCCGTGAAAGATAATCGCGCCTTCCTGCGGGTGATAAACTCCGTTGATCACGTTGAGCATCGAGCTTTTACCCGCGCCGTTGGGGCCGATGATGGCGCGGATTTCGTGCTCGCGGACATCGAAGGAAATGTCGGTGAGCGCCTTTACCCCGCCGAAGCGCAAGGAGATGTTTTGCAGGTCAAGGATGACCTCGCCGATGGTTCTACTCATCGTTCAGGCCGCCTTCTGCATCGTTGGAAAGGTCTTGGCGTCCACAATCTTCAGATCGGCGGACACTTGGCCGCGCCGCCCGTCCTCGAATTTGACCTCGGTGGTGATGAACTGGCTGGCCTTGCCGCTGTAGAGCGCCTCGATCAGCACCTCGTATTTCTTGGCGACGAAGTTGCGGCGCACCTTGCGGGTGCGGGTCAGTTCGTCGTCGTCGGGGTCGAGTTCCTTGTGGAGGATCAGGAAACGGTGAATCTGCGAATCCGCCACCATCGCATCCTGAATCAGGGCGGCGTTGACCTGCTCCACGCACTCGCGGATCAGTTCGTACACGTCCGGTTTCGCCGCCAGATCGGTGTAGCCGGAATAGGCGATGTTGCGCCGCTCGGCCCAGTTGCCGACCGCGCCGACATCGATGTTGATGAAGGCGCACACCATCGCCCGGTCGTGGCCGAAGCAGACCGCTTCCTTGATGTGCTGGAAAAACTTGAGTTTGTTTTCGATGTAGTTGGGCGCGAACATCGCGCCGTTGGCCAGCTTGCCGACATCCTTGGCCCGGTCGATGATCTTTAAATGGCCGTCGGCATCGAGAAATCCGGCGTCGCCGGTCATGAAATAGCCGTCGGCGTTGAGCGATTCGGCGGTGGCGTCGGGGCGCTGGTAGTATTCCTTGAGCAGCATCGGCCCCTTGACCAGCACCTCGCCGTTGTCGGCGATCTTGATCTCCACGCCCGGCGCGGCAGGCCCTACCGAATCGAATTTGATGGCGCGATCCGGTTGCAGGCAGACGTAGGCGCAGGTTTCGGTCTGGCCGTAGAACTGCTTGAGGTTGATGCCGATGGAGCGATAGAAGCGGAACAGATCGGGGCCGATGGCGGCTCCTGCGGTGTAGGCGACCCGGATATGGCTCATGCCGAGCACGTTGCGCAGCGGGCCGTACACCAGCAGATTGCCCAACCCGTACCGCAGGCGCTCGCCCAGGCCGACCGGCTTGCCGTCCAGCAAATCCGCGCCGCAGCGTTTGGCCACCCCTAGAAAGTAGTGGAACAGCCGCCGCTTCAGCGCGCCCGCGTCTTCCATCCGGATCATGATCGAGGTCAGCAGACTCTCGAACACCCTCGGCGGGGCAAAATAATAGGTCGGCCCGATTTCCCGCAGATCGGTGGTCACCGTGTCGCTGGATTCCGGGCAGTTGATGGTAAAGCCCACCACCAGCGCCTGGGCGAAGGAAAACAGGTGATCGCCCACCCAAGCCATCGGCAGGTAGGACAGAATATCGCCCGCAGGTTCCAGCCGGTCGGTTTCCATGCTGCCGCGCGCGGCGGCGATGAACGCGCCATGGGTTTGACAGACGCCCTTGGGCTGGCCGGTGGTGCCGGAGGTGTAGAGCATCACCGACACATCATTGCCCTGGCCCTGCTCGATTTCGGCGTCGAGAAAATCGGGGTGGTTGCGGTCGTGAATCCGTCCCATTTCCATCAGGGCGTGAATGTCGTGGATAAAGGGCTGGTTGTAATGGCGCATCCCGCGCGGGTCGTCGTAGATGATGTGCTCCAACTGCGGGGCCTGCTCGCGGATTTCCAACAGCTTATCGACCTGCTCCTGATCCTCGACCGCCGCGAAACGGATGGCGGCGTCGTTCAGCACGAACAGCATTTCCGCCGCCACCGCGTCCTGATACAGCGGCACCGGCACGCCGCCCAGGCATTGCGCGGCGCTCATCATCATGTAGAGATGCGGGCGGTTGTCGCCGATGATGGCGAGGTTGTCGCCGCGCTTGAAGCCCAGCGCCGCCAAGCCGCACGCCAGCGCGCGCACCCGTTCGGCGACGCCGGTCCAGCTCCAGGTTTGCCAAATGCCGAGATCCTTCTCGCGGATGGCGGGGGCGGACCCGCGCGTTCGGGCGTGGTGGAACAGCAGGCGCGGAAAGGTCTGCAACCGCTCAGAACCTCCGGCAGTCGTCTCTAACGGCATCCTCTTCTCCCGCCGAGTCCGGTTCCCAGCAACCGGCTTCGAGCCTTGGGTGGTGTGTTTTATCGTTCTAATCGTGATAAAAACTGGGAAAGATTTTTCGGTTCCAGCCGCTGCCGGCGCTGGAGAAACGTCCCGTCGGAACCGAAAATCAAACCATCAAAAACTGCTCCCTCAGCTGGAAGCGCCGCCGACCGCCCGCAAGCAGAAGCTTCGAATGCTCTCGGCCAGCCGTTGCTGGTCGTGGGTGTTGCGGGTGGTCGGACCGATGGGGCCGACCAGCGCCTCGGTGAACGCGCCCACGATGCAGGCCGCGCTCGCGTCCACGTCCTGATCGGGGAATTCTCCTTTTTCGATGCCGTCGATCAGGATCGCCTTGAACACATCGCCGAACTTCTTGCGGTAGCGAATCCGGGCGGTGTCCACCTCCGGGTCGACCGGCTCGGTAATAAAAGCATAGGCGAGGTTCGGCCCGCGCAGGGCGCGGCGGACAAAACAGGTCAGCGCGGCGTGCAACCGTTCGCCGGCCGATCCGGGACCTTCGGCGATCTCGCGCAAAATTTCGATCTCCGCGCCGACCGCGTCGCCCAAGACTTCCACGAACAGCTCGGCCTTGGAGGGGAAGTAGCGGTAAATCATGCCGGTGGACATGCCGGCCAGCGCCGCCACCGCCGCGATTTGCGCTTCCCGAAAGCCGCCTTCCGCGACCAGCTTGCGGGTCGCCAGCAAAATGCGATCCCGGTTGTTGGCCAGCCTTTCCTCCATCAAGGGCGAACGTCGGTAGACCATGAAATGAGTATAACCTCAATTTTTGAATTTGTGTTCACTTTTTTGTAAAAAGGCAGTATCTTTAATCTGAGGATTGAATTTTATGCGGTTTGACCGGGGTGCGGCAGCGCCGACAGGGCGGTTAACGCCCATCAGGAGACGAAATGTCCTTCCATAGCCTGAATTTCGACGGGGGCGAAACCCTCGACATGTTGCGCGATACGGTATCCGCCTTCGCCAAGAAAGAAATCGCCCCTTGGGCCGCTCAAATCGATCGGGACAACCTGTTTCCCGCCAAGCTGTGGCGGCAGTTTGGCGAGCTGGGGCTGCTCGGCATGACCGTCGGCGAGGACTACGGCGGCGTCGCCATGGGCTATCTGGCGCACATCATCGTGATGGAGGAGCTGTCGCGCGCCTCGGCTTCGGTCGGCTTGTCCTACGGCGCGCATTCGAATCTGTGCGTCAATCAGATCCACCGCAACGGCAACGCCGACCAAAAAGCGAGGTACTTACCCAAGCTGGTGTCGGGGGAGCATGTCGGCGCGCTGGCCATGACCGAACCCAATTCGGGTTCCGATGTGGTGTCGATGAAGCTGCGCGCGGATAAAAGAGGGGATCGCTACGTTTTAAACGGCAGCAAGATGTGGATCACCAACGGCGGCGACGCCGATACGCTGGTGATCTACGCCAAGACCGACCTCAACGCCGGCCCGCGCGGGCTGACCGCGTTCATCGTCGAGAAAGGCTTCGGCGGCTTCAGCTGCGGCGGCCATCTGGACAAACTGGGGATGCGCGGCTCCAACACCTATCCTTTATTTTTCGACGACTGCGAGGTGCCCGAGGATAACGTGCTGGGCGGAGTCGGCAACGGCGTCAAGGTGTTGATGTCCGGGTTGGATTACGAACGCGCCGTGCTGGCGGGCGGCCCGCTCGGCATCATGGCGGCCTGCATGGACGTGGTGACGCCCTACCTGCACGACCGCAAGCAGTTCGACACGCCCATCGGCGAATTCCAGCTGATGCAAGGCAAGCTGGCCGACATGTACACGACTTGGCAGGCGTGCCGCGCCTACGTCTATGCGGTCGGCCGGGCCTGCGACCGGGGCGATCACGCCCGCGTGTTGCGCAAGGACGCCGCCGGGGCCATCCTCTACGCCTCGGAGAAGGCGACCTGGATGGCGGGGGAGGCGATTCAAGCCTTGGGCGGCAACGGTTACAACAACGAATTTCCCACCGGCCGGTTGTGGCGGGACGCCAAGCTCTACGAAATCGGCGCGGGCACTTCAGAAATCCGCCGGATGTTGATCGGACGGGAACTGTTCGCCGAGAGCGCCTGATGAGCGTCATCAAAACCCGGATCGACAATCGTTCGGCCGAATTCAAGGCCAACGCGCAAGCCATGCGGGCGCTGGTCGCCGACCTGCGCGCCAAGGTCGCCGAAGTGGCGGCCGGCGGCAGCGAGGCGGCCCGCCAGAAGCATTTGGCCCGCGGCAAATTGCTGCCGAGGGAGCGGGTCAACCACCTGATCGACCCCGGCGCGCCTTTCCTCGAAATCGGCCAACTGGCGGCCTATGGCCTGTACGACAACGACGCCCCGGCGGCGGGCCTCATCACCGGCATCGGCCGGGTGCAGGGCGGCGAGTGCATGATCGTGGCCAACGACGCCACGGTGAAAGGCGGCACCTACTACCCGATGACGGTCAAGAAACACCTGCGCGCCCAGGAAATCGCCGAGCAAAACCGGCTGCCGTGCGTGTATCTGGTGGATTCGGGCGGCGCTTTCTTGCCCAAGCAGGATGAAGTGTTTCCCGACCGGGAGCACTTCGGCCGGATTTTCTACAATCAAGCCAACCTGTCGGCGCAAGGCATCGCCCAGATCGCGGTGGTGATGGGCTCGTGCACCGCCGGCGGCGCGTACGTGCCGGCCATGTCCGATGAGACGGTGATCGTCAGGAATCAGGGCACCATTTTTCTCGGCGGCCCGCCGCTGGTCAAAGCCGCCACCGGCGAGGTGGTGACCGCCGAGGAGTTGGGCGGCGGCGATGTGCACGCCCGCATCTCCGGGGTGGTCGACCATCTGGCGGAAAACGACGCCCACGCCCTTTACATCGCCCGGCGGATTCTCGCCAATCTCAACCGGGTCAAGCCGGTGACTCTGGCGTTGGGGTACGGCGAGGAGCCGCTCTACGACCCGGAAGACATTTACGGCATCCTGCCCGCCGACACCCGCAAGCCTTACGACGTGCGGGAAATCATCGCCCGGATCGTGGACGGTTCGCGCTTCGACGAATTCAAGAGCCGCTACGGCAACACGCTCATCACCGGCTTTTCGCAACTGTACGGCTATCCGGTGGGCGTCGTCGCCAACAACGGGATTCTGTTCTCCGAATCCGCCCAGAAGGGCGCGCATTTCATCGAACTGTGCGGCCAGCGCGGAATTCCCTTGCTGTTTCTGCAAAACATTACCGGCTTCATGGTCGGGCGCAAATACGAAAACGGCGGCATCGCCAAGGATGGGGCCAAGATGGTCACCGCCGTATCCACCGTCCAGGTGCCCAAGATCACCCTGCTGATCGGCGGCAGCTTCGGCGCGGGCAACTACGGCATGTGCGGGCGGGCTTATTCGCCGCGCTTTCTGTGGATGTGGCCCAACAGCCGGATTTCGGTGATGGGGGGCGAACAGGCGGCCAGCGTGCTGGCGACGGTGCGCCGCGACGGCATCGAAGCCGGCGGCGGCGCGTGGAGCAAGGACGACGAAGAAGCCTTCAAAGCGCCGATCCGCGCCCAATACGAGGAGCAGGGCCATCCGTATTACGCCACCGCCCGGCTGTGGGACGACGGCGTGGTCGATCCCGCGCAAAGCCGGCGGATTCTCGGACTGTCGTTATCCGCCGCGCTCAACGCGCCCATCGCGCCGACCCGGTTCGGCCTGTTTAGGATGTAAATTCACCTTATTATGTATCACACTCTCGAAATCCAGCGCGACGGCGCAATCGCCACGATTTGGATGAACCGTCCCGAGGTGCACAACGCCTTCAACGCCCAATTGATCGCCGACTTGGCTGAATCCTGTCGCGAGCTCGACGCCGAGGCCGCGACGCGGGTGGTGATCCTGGCCGGCCGGGGCAAAAGCTTTTCGGCCGGCGCGGATTTGAACTGGATGAAAGCGGCCGGGCAAGCCTCGGTCGAGGCCAATCGCGCGGACGCGCGCCGGCTGGCCGAAATGTTGCGGGCGCTGGCCGAACTGTCCAAGCCGACGCTGGCGCGGGTGCACGGCGCGGCGCTCGGCGGCGGGCTCGGGCTGGCGGCGGCCTGCGATCTGTGCGTCGCCGCGACGGGCGCGGTGTTCGCCACCTCCGAGGTCCGTTTCGGCTTGGTTCCCGCCACCATCAGCCCTTATGTGATCCGCGCCATCGGCGCGCGGCAAGCCTACCGCTATTTTCTGACGGCGGAGCGGATCGACGCCGCCCGCGCCCGCGACTTGGGCTTGGCGCACGAGGTGGTCGCGCCGGAACGCCTGGACGCCCGCATCGCGCGTTTGGCGCACGAGCTGTTGCAAGGCGGCCCCGAAGCGCTGGCGGCCTCCAAAGATCTGATCCGCGCGGTGGCCAACCGCGCGATCGACGGCGGGTTGGTGGAGGAAACCGCCCGGCGCATCGCCGAACAGCGCGCCACGCCGCAAGCCGCCGAGGGTTTAGCCGCTTTTCTGGAAAAGCGCCCGCCCGGCTGGCTCGAATGCGCCTCGGACGGACGTTGAGACGGAGGGAGAATGTTTCAGAAAATCCTGATCGCCAACCGCGGCGAAATCGCCTGCCGGGTCATCAAGACCGCCCGCCGTCTCGGCATCGCGACCGTGGCGGTTTATTCCGAGGCGGACGCCGAGGCGCGGCACGTCCGCTTGGCCGACGAGGCGGTATGGATCGGGCCGGCTCCAGCCCGCGACAGCTATCTGGCGATGGACACCCTGATCGCCGCCGCCCGCCAGACTGGCGCGCAAGCGATCCATCCGGGCAGCGGCTTTTTGTCTGAAAATCCGGAATTCGCCGAAGCCTGCGCCGCCGCCGGCATCGTCTTCGTCGGGCCATCGCCCGAGGCGATGCGCGCGATGGGCTCCAAAAGCGCCGCCAAAACCTTACTGGAGCAGGCCGGCATCCCGCTGACGCCCGGCTATCACGGCGAGCGCCAGGAGCCAGACTTTTTGCGCGAACAAGCCGAACGGATCGGCTATCCGGTGTTGATCAAGGCCAGCGCCGGCGGCGGCGGCAAGGGGATGCGGGTGGTGGAGCGCGCCGGGGACTTCGACGCGGCGCTGGCGTCCTGCCGGCGGGAGGCGCAATCCGCTTTCGGTGACGAGCGGGTGTTGCTGGAAAAATACCTGACCCAGCCGCGCCACATCGAAATCCAGATTTTCGGCGACCGTCACGGGCATTTGGTGTATTTGTTCGAGCGCGATTGCTCGGTGCAACGCCGCCATCAGAAAGTGCTGGAAGAAGCGCCCGCGCCCGGCATGACCCCCGAACGCCGCTCGGCGATGGGGCAGACGGCGCTGGCGGCGGCTCGGGCGGTCGGTTACGTCGGCGCGGGCACGGTGGAATTCATCGTCAGCCCGGACGGCGCGTTTTACTTCATGGAAATGAACACCCGGCTCCAGGTCGAGCATCCGATCACCGAAATGATCACCGGCCTCGATCTGGTCGAATGGCAACTGCGGGTCGCCGCCGGCGAGCCGCTGCCGCTGTCGCAAAAACAGCTCGAAATTCACGGACACGCGCTGGAAGCCCGGATTTACGCCGAAGATCCGGCCAAGGGGTTCTTGCCCTCGACCGGAACCTTGGTGCACCTCGCGCCGCCGGAAGAGAACCTCCACGTTCGGGTGGATACCGGAGTCGAGCAGGGCGATGCGATCAGTCCGTTCTACGATCCGATGATCGCCAAGCTGATCGTCTGGGACGCCAACCGCGAACAGGCGCTGGCGCGGATGCTGCAAGCGCTGGCCCAGTATCGCATCGTGGGCGTGGCCAATAACGTCGAGTTTTTGTCGCGTCTGGTGGCCTCGCCCGCGTTCTCGCGCGCGGAGCTGGACACCGGCCTGATCGAACGCGAGCGCGATTTTCTGTTCGCGACCGACGCGCCTATCCCCCGCGAGGTGTTTCTGGTCGCCGCCCTCGCCACGCTGTTGCGCGAGGAGGCGCGGGCGGGCGCGGAGGCGGCGGGCCATACCGATCCGCTCTCGCCCTGGCACCGCCGCGATGGATGGCGGCTCAATTCTCACGCCGAACGGCGGTTGCTGTTCCGCGCCGGCGAATTGGAAAAAGCGGTGCGGGTGCGCTACGCGGAAGGCGGTTACGCCTTGGAGTTCGACGGTCAAGAATCCTGGGTCCGGGGCGAGTTGGGGCCGGACGCCAGCTTGCGGGTGGATTTGGGCGGCTTGCGCTCGAACGCCGCCGTGGTGGTCGCCGGCGAGCGGCGCTATGTATTCTTACAGGGGCGGAGCTGGCCTCTGGCCCGGATCGATCCTTTATATTACGGCGGCGAAGGCGGCGGACCCGAGGGCGGATTGCTCGCGCCGATGCCCGGCAACGTGATCGCGCTGCTGGTTCCGGTCGGCGCTTCGGTCAAGAAAGGCGCGCCGCTGCTGATTTTGGAAGCCATGAAGATGGAACACACCCTGACCGCGCCGGCCGATGGCACGGTCAAGTCGTTTCACTTCGCGGTCGGCGATCAAGTCAGCGATGGGGCTGAATTGATCGAATTCGAACCGGCGGCCGCCTGACCGGCCAACCAACGCTCGGACCGCTCGTTCATGCTTTTACCTAGCCGCGTCAAGATCGTCGAAGTCGGGCCCCGCGACGGCCTGCAAAACGAGCCGAAAATCCTCGATGTCGCCACCAAGGCGGCGCTGGTCGACCGGCTCGGGCGGACCGGTTTGAAAGTCATCGAAGCCGCCTCTTTCGTCTCGCCGAAGTGGGTGCCGCAGATGGCGGACAGCGCGGCGGTGCTCGCCGCCATCCAGCGTCTGCCCGATGTCGCCTATCCGGCGCTCGCGCCCAACATGCAAGGCTTCAACGCCGCCGTGGCGGCGGGCGCGCGGGAAGTTGCGGTGTTCGGTTCGGCCTCCGAGACCTTCTCGCAAAAGAACATCAATTGTTCGGTGGCGGAATCGCTGGCGCGGTTCGAGCCGGTGCTGGCGGCGGCGCGGCAATACGGGATTCGGGTGCGCGGCTACGTGTCGTGCGTGCTCGGTTGCCCCTATGAAGGCGCGATTGCGCCGGCAGCGGTCGCCCGAGTGGCCGGCGCGCTGGCCGACTTGGGCTGTTACGAGATCAGTTTGGGCGACACCATCGGCGTCGGAACGCCGGAAGCCGCCAAGCGCATGATCGAGGCGGTCGCCGCCCGCGTCCCGCTCGATTGCCTCGCCGGTCACTATCACGATACCTACGGCATGGCGATCGCCAATATTTACGCCTCGCTGCAATGCGGCGTTCAAGTGTTCGACGCCTCGGTCGCCGGACTGGGCGGCTGCCCTTACGCCAAGGGCGCGTCCGGCAATGTCGCCACCGAGGATGTCGTTTATCTGTTGGCCGGACTGGGCATCGAAACCGGAGTCGATCTCGATGGGTTGATCGACTGCGCCGCGTGGATCAACGAGGTGCTGGAGCGGCGGCCGGCCTCGAAGGTGAGCCTGGCCAAGATCGGCGCTCGCCCGCCGCCGCATTCGCCAACGCCATCGTTTTGAGGAGACCCCGATGAACTCCGCCGTATCCTCCGACCGGCCGCTGTGGACTCCCGATCCCGCCTGGAGCGCGACCACGCGCATGGCCGGCTTTATCGACCGCGCGCGTACGATTTCCGGTCGGGCGCTGGAGTCTTATACCGCTTTGCACGACTGGTCGGTCGAACAGCCCGCATTATTCTGGACCGCGATTTGGGAGTTCTGCGGCGTGATGGGCGAGCGCGGGGCCGGACCAGTGTTGGTCGATCCCGAACGGATGCCCGGCGCGCGCTGGTTTCCGGCGGCTCGCCTCAATTTCGCCGAAAATCTGTTGCAAGACAGCAATAATCCCGAGGCTTTGGTGTTTTGGGGCGAGGATCAGCTCAAGCGGACGGTTTCGCGGGCCGAATTGCGCCGCCAGGTCGCCCGATTCGCGGCGGCGTTGAAGGCGGAGGGTGTGGTGGCCGGGGATCGCGTGGCCGCCTATTTACCGAATCTGCCGGAAACGGTGGTGGCGATGCTGGCGGCCGCCAGCATCGGCGCGGTGTTTACCAGCGCCTCCCCGGATTTCGGGGTTCAGGGCGTGCTCGATCGCTTCGGTCAGACCCAGCCCAAGGTGTTGATCGCGTCCGACGGTTATTGGTACAACGGCAAGGCCATCGATATTGAAGCCAAGCTGGCCGCATTGCTCCCGCAACTGCCGAGCGCGCGGCGGACGGTCCTGGTGCCTTACTTGGGCGAGGAGACGGACGCGCTCGCGGCGCGGTTGCCGGGAGGCGTTTCTCACGCCCGCTTCATCGCGCCTCACCCGGCGGCGGAGCCGGACTTCGCGCCGCTGCCGTTCGATCATCCGCTCTATATCATGTATTCGTCGGGGACGACCGGCGTGCCCAAATGTATCGTCCACGGCGTCGGCGGCACGCTGTTGCAGCATCTCAAGGAACACCAACTGCACACCGATGTCCGCGAGGGCGACCGCCTGTTCTACTTCACCACCTGCGGCTGGATGATGTGGAACTGGCTGGCCTCCGGGCTGGCCTCCGGCGCGACGCTGCTGTTGTACGACGGCAACCCCTTCGTCAACGGCGGCCGGATTCTTTGGGACTACGCCCAAGCCGAGCGGATGAGCCATTTCGGCACCTCGGCCAAATACCTCGACGCTTTGATGAAAACCGGCCTGAAACCCAAGGAGGAGTACGATCTAGGCGCGCTGCGGGTGATGACCTCGACCGGCAGCCCGCTGGCGCCCGAGCGCTTCGACGAGGTATACGCGCACATCAAGCCCGACCTCCAACTGGCGTCCATTTCCGGCGGCACCGACCTGTTGTCCTGTTTCGTGCTGGGCAATCCGCTGTTGCCGGTCTGGCGCGGCGAGATTCAATGCAAGGGCTTGGGGTTGGCGGTCGATGTCTGGAATGATCGGGGCCAACCGGTGCGGGGCGAGAAGGGCGAATTGGTCTGTACCCGACCGTTTCCCTCGATGCCGGTGGGTTTTTGGAACGATCCCGAGGGCAAGAAATACCGCGCCGCGTATTTCGAGCGCTTCCCCGGCGTCTGGCATCACGGCGATTTTTGCGAGATCACCGAACACGATGGCCTGATCATCCACGGTCGCTCGGACGCGACCCTCAATCCGGGCGGGGTGCGCATCGGCACCGCCGAGATTTACCGGCAGGTGGAAAAACTGGCTGAGGTGCTTGAAGCCATCGTGATCGGCCAGGAGTGGGAAGGCGACGTGCGGGTCGTTTTATTCGTGAAATTGCAAGGCGGCCTGTTGCTGGACGATGCGCTCGCCGCCCGGATCAAGGGGTTGATCCGCGAGCACGCCAGCCCGCGCCACGTTCCGGCCAAGGTGTTGCAAGTGACCGACATCCCGCGCACCAAAAGCGGCAAGATCGTCGAACTGGCGGTGCGCGACATCGTTCACGGCCGGCCGGTCAAGAACATCGAGGCGCTGGCCAATCCCGAAGCGCTCGCGCTGTTCGCCGACCGCGACGAACTGCTCAGTTGAGCTCAATGCGGCTCGCCCTCCGCCAGGGTGATGTTGCGGCAGCGGGTTTCGTGAAAGAACAGGGAAGCAGCGACGGATAACGTCACGCCGCCGAGCATCAAATAAAAGCCGGCGCGGTAATCCGCAAAGCCGTAAGCGCGCACCCCGTTCGCCAGCGCGCCGCTCCAGCTAAGATCCATGATCCAGCCAAACAGCGGTTGAATCAGCGCCGCGCCGAGGAAAATCCCGGTGTTCACCAAGGCGATGGCCATGCCCGACAGCGCGGGAGCGGCGACTTCCTTGGCTCCGGCGTAGGTCAGCACGAACGATCCGCCGCTAAAGCCCATCAACAGAAACCACGCGCTTCCTGACGGGCCGGGCGTCCAGCCGGCATATACGATGCCCAGCCACGCCGCCGCGTACAGCAGGCAGCCGCCCACCAACAGCGGTTTGCGCCGGCCCAACCGGTCGGAACACCAGCCGTGGAACAGCGCCCCGCAGGCGAAGCCGGCCAGCGCCAAGGAGGTGTACAGCGACGCGGTGGAACGCCCCAAGCCGTGGATGTCGCGCAAGAACGGAATGGCCCACAGCCCGACAAACGCCAAGAAAGTGCCGGGCATGCCGAAATTGACCCAAAAACCCGGCCAGATCCGACGGTTGGATAAAACGCTGAGGAGCTCGGGCCACCAATGCCGCTCCCGGCCCGCGTGCGGCGGTTTGCCGTCCATTTCCCGGATCGAGGGAAAGCCCAGGGTTTCGGGTTTGTCGCGCACGCCGAGCCACGCGATCACCGCCAAGAGCAGGGCGATGACCCCGAAGGCGACAAACACCGCCCGCCACGACCACAGCGTCAATAAGCCCGCCAGCGGGCCGGCCGCCATAATCGCGCCGAGATTGCCCAAAAGCAGCGTCAGGCCGCTGATAAAGCCGTAATCGCGATCCCGAAACCAGACCGTGTTGCTTTTCATCAAGCCCACGAACACCACCCGACACGCCCAATCCCACCAGCGCCCGACCTATTGAAGCTTGCCCAAACGAGGCGGCCAATCCAAACCAGATCGACCCCAATCCGGAAACGGCGTTACCGACGGTCACCAAAATGCGGGAACCCACGGTATCCGCCAAGACGCCCGCCGGAATCTGCATGGCGGTATAGAGGTAGTAATAGGTGGCGGCCAGCGATCCCAACGCCGCGCCCGTGGTGCCAAAATCCCGCATCAGATCGGAGGAAACCACCGCCGGCGCGATCCGGTGAAAGAACACTAACAGATAAGACGCCGCCAAGATGGCGTAGATGGTCCAGCAGATCCGCGAGAAACGGGCCGGATCGAAGCTCTGCGCCGTGGATGCCGTGGTTGGGGCCATGAACCTCATCTCTTGCTTGGCGCCCGGCGAAAGGATGCTCCGAACGCGCTTGCCGTTGATGATAGCCGTTTGTCAGGGATCGCCTGAAGCGGCGTCGCCAATTTTTCGGACGAGCAACAAACCGCGCTTTTTGCCGGTTTCCCGATCCACTGTGTCCATGGCCTCGTAAAGCCTCTGGGAAGGCGCGAGAAAAGGCTGGTAGCGCTCCAGCACATCCAACACGAAGACCAGATCGCGCTCGGTCAAATAGCCTCCGATTGGAGAATGATGCCCGATTTTGACCCCGAACAAGGGTTGGCGATTGAAGTTGATCAGATAGCGGTAGGCGGGATTGTTGGACTGGCGTAAGTGAGCTCGAAAAGTTTCCAGCGTCAAATCGCGCAAGACGGTGATCTCCAAGCCCGCATCGTCTTGAACGATCTCGGCTAGCTCATCCAAGTTCAAGCCCAGCAAGCGGGTTTTCCAATAGCGCCACGGGGCATGATCGAATAGATTTTCTTGCGTGCGGCCAGGGATATCGAGCGAGTGAAACAAATTGATGGCGGTTGCCGGACCGCAGAACGCGCTGTTGATTTGATACTCGAACCGGTCTCGATAGAAATGGGCCACCGGGAGGCGCCACGCGCGATCCAACAGCGCGGGATCTTGGTAGTAAGGCGCTTGCTCGATGGAGACCACCGGCGCTGGCGCGGGGTCGCAGGCCACTAACCACGGCAACAGCACGGACAGCCAGAACAAGCCGGCCGCCTTCGGTTTGCTGACCGACGGGGCTAACGAGGGTCCGAGCGCTGGCATGGCGGCTTCCTTGAAGCGTTCACCCAAATAAAACCGGCGGTCGAGTTGTTGCTCGACCGCCGGTGTTGTTTAGATCCGGCTGCTTGAAGCAGCCAGGAGAGCGCGAGTTCCGGGGGTTTAGTTCAACCTTCGGTCGTGACCCGCTGGAAGTCGCGATAGAGTTCCATCACCTTGTCGGCGTAAGAAGAGCGTTTGTGGCCCAAGCTGCCGTTGTAATTGAGCAGGGCTCGTTGCAGGTTGCCGGAATGGTTGTTGAGATAAATATTGAGGATTCGAGCGCCGGTGTGAATGTTTTTGCCGGGGTCGAACAAGGCACGGGAGCCGCCGATTTCGCGGAGCTTGTCCCGATGGACGCCAGGCATTACTTGCATCAGACCTCGCGCGCCAACCCGGCTGACCGCGCGCTCCCGAAAGGTCGATTCGACGGCGATAATCGCCAGAATCAGTTCCGGGTCCAGTTGGTGGCGGCCGCCGTTATCGATGGCTTGACCGACGATCTGATTGGCCTTTTGTTCGGTGATGCCGTAGCGGTTTTGGATGTGTCGGGACAGGCTGACTAATTTAGTCGGCCGCGCGGGCTGAGCGGTCGGAACCGCTGGGGTCGGTTGCGCGGGAGTCGCTTCCGTACCGGTCGGAACGGTCGAGGGAGGCGTCGTTGACGGCAAGGTGGCCATGGCGACTTGCGAAGCGTCCTTGTTGCCTGTTTCTCCGCTGGCGGACGTCGCCCATGCAGTTGCGGGCAACAGCATGACCGCGCACAGCAGCCCTGATTTCAGATCAAAATTGAATCGCCCCTCAGCGATTTCCGCGAACATAGAACCTCCGTCGTAATCAGTACGAACTGATAGTGCTTGATGGACCCTTAGCCCGGCGGGCGATGGACCGACCCTTAACCTCGGTCCTTGCGAGTCCGACCTAAGCAACTCCGGTGGCTGGCCTGCCTGCCGGTTTCCGGTGTCGCCTGATGTTCCTAAGCCAGTCTTTGAAGCCTGGACCAGCCCGTGGCAGGAACTTATTGCAATACAGCATTTAGGCTCTATGAAAACACATCAAAAAAATGTTTTGCAAGTATCTAATTAGCAAATAGTTATTTTCCAACAGGCGGGGCATGATTTTTTAATCGCTGCTCATTAATTTAAAATATTAATAAAATCAATTGATTGTTAAAAAATTCGTTAGAATGATACAAATTAATAAATTATTTAAAATACAAAAGGATAAAAATTAGCGGCCATTTTGCAAATAAAAATGTTTGCGATACACCATGAGTTTTCGACTGTGGGCTGAGTTCGCGATAAGATGTAACTATTTTAATTCAAAATAATTCATATAAATCAAAATGTTATTTTGACAAGTATAATTTGATTTAAGACTTTGATTAAAAATATTAACTTAATGAATATAAATGTAATTTATTTTGGAGATGGGCGTTTAAAGGCGCGTCATTCCATCAAGCGCGAGGGGCGGCCGGCAACCGACCCGCCAAAAAGGCTGTAGTAGTACAATGCAAAATCTGACCACACTATGAGGGATAGCGCCCATGGGTAACCGACTTTCCAAAATCTACACCCGCACCGGAGACGACGGCACCACCGGTTTGGGCAGCGGCGAGCGGGTGGCCAAGGATTCGCTTCGGATCGAAACCATCGGCGCGGTGGATGAACTCAATTGCGCCATCGGCCGAGTTCTGGTGCACGATTTGCGCGATCCCGTGCGCGAGTGCCTGCAAGAGATCCAACACAAGCTGTTCGATTTGGGCGGAGAGATCAGCATTCCAGGCTATCAAGCGATCAAGGAGGACGATGTGGGGCGGTTGGAAAGCCATTTAAATGATTTCAACGCCCAGCTGCCGCCGTTAAAGGAGTTCATTCTGCCAGGCGGCGGACGGGCGGCGGCGGATTGTCACATGGCGCGGGCCATCTGCCGGCGCGCCGAACGGCGCTTGGTGTCCCTGGCGCGCGAGGAAGAGGTCGCCGAGCACGCCCGGATGTATTTGAACCGGCTGTCGGATTTGCTGTTCGTGCTCTGCCGCAGTCTGGCGCGGGACGAGGGCGGCGTTGAAGTGCTGTGGCGCAATCCGGGCCGGACCTGAAGCTGGATCGACTCAGGCTCGGCGCGGGGCTGGTCTCAAAGGCGGGTGATCCGCCAGCATTGGTGAATTTTGGGATCGCGCGCAAAATCCGGCGGCAGAGTGCGCCGGCTCCAATCCTCAAACCGCAGTCCGGGCAGGGCCTGCCGATCCAAGCGGAATTTACGGGCGTTGGTGGAGAAAATCAGCACGCCGTCCGGCGCTAGCCGGTTGGCGGTTTGTTGCAACAGCGCCACATGATCCCGCTGAATATCGAAGCTAGCCGCCATCCGCTTGGAGTTGGAGAAGGTGGGCGGATCGAGAAAGATCAAATCGTAACGCTCGCGGGTTTCGGCCAGCCACCGCCGGCAATCCGCCTGAATCAACAGGTGATGCGCGCCGCGCAGGCCGTTGAGTTCGAGATTGCGCCTTGCCCAGGCCAGATAGGTGGCCGACAGATCGACCGTCGTGGTGTCGGCGGCGCCGCCCAGCGCGGCGTGGACCGTGGCGGTGCCGGTGTAGCCGAACAGGTTTAAAAAGCGTTTGCCGCCGGCCAGTTCGCCCAAAAGGCGACGGGTGGCGCGGTGATCGAGAAACAGGCCGGTATCGAGATAATCGCTCAAGTTCACCCAAAACCGCGCCGGTCCTTCGCGGACTTCATGAAAGCGGCCCTGATCGGCCAGTTTTTGATATTGACCGGTTCCCTTCTGGCGTTGCCGGGTCTTGAGAAACACGTTTTCCGGCGGCAGCTCCAGCACCGCCGGCAGCACCGCGAGCGCCTGTTCCAAGCGTTCGCGAGCGCGGGCCGCGTCGATGGTCGGCGGCGGCGCGTATTCCTGCACCTGCAACCATTGCTCGTAGCGGTCCACCGCCAGCGCGTAGTCCGGCAGATCGGCATCGTAGAGCCGGTAGCAGCTTACGCCCTCCCGCTCGGCCCACCGGCCCAAATGGCGCAGGTTTTTGCGCAGGCGATTGATGAAGCCCTCGGCGCCGGCCGCCGCCGCCCGGTTCAAAACGTCGTTGCGGGCGCGGCTGTCCGCCGCGTCGCGGTCCACGAAAAACCCCGGTTCGACCCGGAAGCGCAACAGGCGGCCCTCCAGCGGACCGTTGTGGAAGACATGGGTTTTTTCGGCCCGCAGCCCCATCCGTTTGCCCAATTCGGGCGCGCCGGTGAAGACCGCCGCCCGCCAACCCGCGAACCGGTTTTTAAGCAGCTCGCCGAGCTGGGTATAAAGCGATGACCATTCATCCTGTTCGCCGAGCCGTTCGCCGTAGGGCGGATTGGCGATCAGCAATCCCGGCGCGCCGTCCGGCGGCGCGGCGGCGGCCAGTTCGCGCCGTTCGATGCGGATTCGCTCGGCCATGCCGGCGCGTCCGGCGTTGATCGCCGTCGCCTTCACCGCTTGAGGGTCGCGGTCGCTGGCGACAATCGTGGGGATGCGCGCGTATCCGGCGTCGCGGCGTTCGCTGGCTTCGGCCAGCAGCCGGTTCCAGAGCGCTGGGATGTGTCCGAGCCAGCCGTTAAAACCCCAGTCGGCTCGCAGCAAGCCCGGCGCGTGATCGCCGGCGATCCAAGCCGCTTCGATGGCCAGGGTGCCGGAGCCGCATAAAGGGTCGAGCAGCGGACCGCCGGCGGCGGCGATGGCGGGCCATCCGGCCTTGAGCAGGAGGGCGGCGGCCAGCGTTTCCTTGAGCGGAGCGGCCACGGTGGCGGTTCGATAGCCGCGCCGGTGCAGGCTGTCGCCGCTCAGGTCGAGGCTGACGGCGGCGCGGCCGTCGCGCAACAGACTGTGAATCCGCGCGTCCGGCTGTTGCCGGTCGATACTCGGCCGCCGTCCGTAGCGCTCTCGAAAGCGGTCTGCGATGGCGTCCTTGATCCGCAGCGCGCCGTAGTGGCTGTGGTCGATGCCGGGACCGGCGCCCGATGCTTCGATATAAAAGCTTCCGTCCGGTTGCAGGTGATCTTCCCAGGGAAAGGCGTGAATGCCTTGATACAGCGCGTCCGCCGAATCGACGGGAAACTCGGCGAGCGGCAAGAGAATCCGGCTGGCGGTGCGCGACCACAGGCAGGCGCGATAGGCGAGTTCCAGCGGGCCTTGAAAGCGGATGCCGCCGCGCGCGGGTTTGGGATCGATAGCGCCCAAGGCGCGCAGTTCAGCCTCAAGCAGCGGCTCGACGCCGGCCGGCGCGGTGGCGAAAAACCCGGAGGGTTCGTTCATCGCCTCACTCCGAGGTCGCCACGTTCACCACCAGCGGGTCGAGCAGGCGTTGGAGTTCGGCGGGCGGCAGGCCGATCAGAAAGCCGCGCTTGCCGCCGTTGACGTAAACCAGCGGCAATTCGAGGATGCTGGCTTCCAGATGGACCGGCATCGTCTTGCGCGTGCCGAAAGGCGAGGTGCCGCCGACCCAATAGCCGCTGTGCTTGTTGGCGACCGCCGGATCGCAAGGGGCGATGCTTTTTACGCCCAACACGCGAGCCAGCTCCTTGGTGGACACCTTGCGGTCGCCGTGCATCAGCACGATCAGGGGACTGCGGCGCTCGTCTTCCATGATCAGGGTCTTGATCACGCAATGTTCGTCCACGCCGAGGCAGCGCGCGCTGTGAGCGGTGCCCCCGCGCTCTTCGTAGGGATAAAGCTGGCCGATGAATTGAACACCCCGCGCCTGCAAAAATCGAGTCGCCGGCGTAACCGGAAATTTTTCCTTGCTCATGAACGTTGTTTAATAGTGAGTTGTTGCAAATTTGCCTTTTAGATAATTTTTGTTTTAAAGATAATAAATTTTATCTTTATTAATAATAAAGCTTTGCGAGAATCAGGCTAATTAACCCCAAGACGTTTGTTTAAAGGTGTTTTTTCACAAAAGCCGAGCCTCAATTTTACATTTAGGTGTAATGATAATTTTTTGTGGTGAAGAAGATTTTTAAAAAACACAGCAAAAGAGTCGGAATGAAAAAGTGTTGCTTATTGACCAGCAATTTTTTTAGCGGTCCTGCTTGCCTCCTGAAAGCTAAATTGTTTAGAGTTAAAAAAACTCAAATTGCTGGGAGGATGATAGGACATGCAATCTGATGGTGCAGCGCTACGACCGAGCAGCAAAGATGAAGAAAAACAGCCGGAAGTCAACCGGCGAAGCGTCCTCAAATGGGCGGCGTGCGGCATCGGAGCGCTAGCCATCGCGCCCGATTTGCTTAAAGCGGGCATTTTAAACGAGCGTTCCCTGGTCTTCTATAACCCCAATACCGGAGAAAGCGTGCGGCGGGTTTATTGGACGCCGCGCGACGGCTATATCCGCGAATCCATCGGGGAAATCAGTTGGGCTTTGCGCGACCATCACAACGGAGAAGTCAAGCAATTCGACGCCGGCGTGTTGGATCAATTGTACGCTCTGCAATTGCAAATCGGCTCTATGACGCCGATTAACGTCATCAGCGGCTACCGCTCGCCGATCACCAACCAACGGCTGTCCGAAGGCAGCAGCCGGGTGGCGCGCAACAGTTATCACATGCAAGCAATGGCGATGGACGTGCGGCTTCCGGGCGGTCGGATCTCCGATCTCTACCGCGCGGCGCGCTCGCTGGGCGCGGGCGGGGTCGGTTATTATCCGCGCTCCAACTTCATCCACATCGACAGCGGCCCGGTGCGGTATTGGAGCTAAGTTCGCGTTGAATGGCGCAAAAACAACAGGGGGCGGCTTCGGCCGCCCCTGTTGTTTTAAAGCAACCGCTTAGAACAGCAGCCGGGGGAGGAACAAGCTGATCTGCGGCACATAGGTAATGATGATCAAGAAGCTCAACATGATCATCAACCAGGGCATGGCGGCCTTCACTACATCCCACAACGGCATCCCGGTGACGCCGGAGGTCACGAACAGATTCAAGCCCACCGGCGGCGTGATCATGCCGATTTCCATGTTCACCGTCATGATGATACCCAAATGCACCGGATCGATGCCGAGCTGGGTGGCGATCGGAAAAAAGATCGGAGCCAAAATTAACAGAATCGACGACGGCTCCATGAAGTTGCCGGCGATCAGCAGGATGATGTTGACCACGATCAGGAACTGCCAGGGGGCCAGACCCCAGCCGACGATGGTTTCAGCCATGGTCTGCGGGATGCGCTCGGTGGTCAGCACATGGGCGAACAGCATGGCGTTGGCGATGATGAACAGCAGCATCACCGTCACCTTGGCGGCTTCGCCGAACACGTGCGGCACATCTTTCCAGGTCATGTCCTTGTGGATAACCATGGCGACGAAGAAAGCGTAGACCGCCGCCACCGCCGCCGCTTCCGTCGCGGTGAAAATGCCGCCGTAAATGCCGCCCATCACCACGAAAATCAAACCCAACCCCCAAATCGCGTCCTTGGCCGCGATCATCAGCTCGCCAAAGGAGGCCCGCGGCTGGGTCGGAATCTTGAATTTGCGAGCGCTGATATAAATGGCTGCCATCAGCATCAGACCGAGCAGGAGGCCGGGAATTACACCGGCCATAAACAACTGGCCAACCGAGGTTTCGGTCGCGGCCCCGTACACCACCATGACGATGGACGGCGGGATCAAGATACCCAAGGTACCCGCGTTGCAGATGATGCCAGCGGCGTATTTCTGCGGATAACCCGATTTAACCATCGCGCCGATGACGATGGAGCCAATGGCGGCCACCGTGGCCGGCGAGGAGCCGGATACCGCCGCGAACAACATGCAGGCCAACACCGACGCGATAGCCAGCCCGCCGTGTAGATGGCCAACCGCCGCAATGGCGAAGCGGATCAGCCGCCGGGCTACCCCACCGGTGGTCAAAAACGCCGAGGCGAGGATGAAAAACGGGATTGCCAACAGGGTGTAATGCTCCATGGTGTCGAACAGCTTGAGCGACATGGAGGCCAGCGAATCGTTGGTGAAGAACAGGATGGTCAGAATGCTGGCCAAGCCCAGGGAGAAGGCGATCGGCACCCCGATGATCAGCAAGGCGAACAATACGGTGAACAGGAACAGCGTAGTCATGGCGCTTTCTCCTGGCGGGGCTGAGCGGCGGCAGGATGTAGCGTCTCGGAGGTTTCCACCGCTTCGATGGCTTCGCGAGCTTCATCGGCTAACTGCAAGCCGGCTTGTCGGCCGAGGATGGTATTCCAGGCGACTTGCAGCAATCGCAGCAGCGCCAAGGCCAAGCCGAGCGGCAGCATGATGAAGGGCACCCAGCGCGGGATCGGCAAATCCTGGGCTTCGATGCCGATGGTGTAGAGCTTGTAAACGTATTGCGTCGCGCCCACCAGCAGGATGATGCAGTAAGCACAGCAACATAATACGGCGATCAAGCCGACGATACGGCGCAAATGGGGTGGGAATTGACGCACGATGACATCGATGCCGATGTGCGCGCCCACCTTGATTCCGTAGGAGATACCGAAAAGAACCAGCCAAGCGAACAGATAAGTCGTCAATTCCAGCGCCCAGCCAAAACCGGTGCCAAAGATGTAACGGGCGATCACCTGGCTGAAGGTGATGGCGGTCATCAACGCCAGCAGCAGCGCGATAAACCCTTCCTCCAGTTGCTGAATGATGCGGGTCGGCATAAAGATTTCTCCAGCGCGAGCACAAACAAACCTCCCCACTGTTGAGAGCGTGGGGAGGGCCAGAGCGTGGAATTACGGCTTGTTGGCCGCGCGGGCGGCGTCGACGACATCCTTGCCGATCTTATCGGTGAATTTGTCGTAGACCGGTTTCATCGCCGTCTGCCAGGCCGTGCGTTGCTCGGCGCTGAAGGGCAGAATTTGAGTCTTGCCGGAATCCTTGATCTTCTGACGGTCTCCATCGTTGAGCGCGCTGGAGGACTTGTTGACCTCGGTGGTCACCTCGGCCAGGATCTTTTCCAGGGTCGCGCGCACGTCGGCGGGCAAGTCGCTCCAGAATTTGGCGTTGGCGACCACCATGTAACCCAGATAGCCGTGGTTGGATTCGGTGAAGAAGGGTTGCACTTCAAAGAATTTCTGCGAATAGGCATTCGACCACGGGTTTTCCGCGCCGTCGACCACTCCGGTTTCCAGCGCTTGGTAAACTTCGGCGAAGGCCAATTTTTGCGGGACGCCGCCGACCGCCTTGAATTGCGCTTCGAGAATATCGGACGCTTGAATGCGGAATTTCAAACCCTTGGCGTCGTCCGGCATTTTCAGCGCCTTCTTGGCCGAGAGCTGCTTCATGCCGTTATCCCAATAGGCCAGGCCGGTCATCCCTTTCTTCGACAGCGAATTGAGGATGCCCTTGCCGGTGGCGCTGTTGTGGAAACGGTGGACCGCCGCGATGTCGTCGAACAGAAACGGTAGATCGAATACCTGAATCTGATCGGTGTAGCGGTCGAACTTCGACAGCGAAGGCGCGATCAACTGCACGTCGTTGAGCAGCAGCGCCTCCAGTTCCTTGCCGTCGCCGAACAGTTGCGAGTTGGGAAACACCTCGACCTTCACCTTGCCGGCCAAGCGCTCCTCGGCCAATTTTTTGAACATCAATGCGCCTTGGCCCTTGGGAGTGCCATCGGCCACGACATGCGAAAACTTGATCACGGTTTGGGCGCTGGCGATTCCGGCCAACAGCGTCAAGGCAGCGCCGCCGACCAAGGCGCGGATAATTGAATGACGGGACATACGGGCTTCTCTCCTTTGCGGTTTATTCGTGTTACTTGCTTAACAACGTTAAATTAAAAGGGCTGGCGGCACTAAGAAGCCGAGCCTGGAATAAGAATAGAAGAAATATGGCAAAGGGGAGAAAAAGCTGCGCCGGCGAGCGCCGTTGTCCGGAAAACACCCTCAGCCGCGGATGCCGGTTCCGCGCTTGAGCAACCACAAACTGCAGCCGAACAAAGCCGCGTCCAACAGGACAATGATGGCGAAGGCGGTGGCGATATTGATATCCGATACGCCCAGCAGCCCGTAGCGGAACGCATTGACCATGTACAGGATGGGATTGAACAGGGAAACGTCCTGCCAAAACGGCGACAGCATTTTGATGGAATAAAAGATGCCGCCGAGATAAGTCAACGGCGTCAGCACGAAAGTCGGAATGACCGAAATATCGTCGAAACTCTTGGCGAAGATGCCGTTGATTAACCCGCCGAGCGCGAACAGCACCGAGGTCAGCAAGATGACCAGCAAGGTCAGCATCGGATGCTGCCAATGCAAGTCAGCGAAAAACAGCGAAATCGCCGTGACCACCACGCCCACCGCCAAGCCGCGCGCCGCGCCGCCGCCGACGAAACCCAGGACGATGATGGCGTTGGGCAGCGGCGACACCAGCAACTCCTCGATATGCCGCTGGAATTTGGCGCTGAAAAACGACGAGACGACATTGGAATAGGCGTTGGTGATCACCGCCATCATGATCAGGCCCGGCGCGATGTATTGGGTGTAGGAAAACCCGTCCACCGGCCCGAGTTGGCTGCCGATCAGCTTGCCGAAGATGATGAAGTACAAGGCGGTGGTGATCGCCGGCGGCAGCAAGGTTTGAATCCATATTCGCAAAAAGCGCAGGGTTTCCTTGATCAGGATGGTTTGAAGCGCGATGAAATGCGCGCGCGGGTTCCCGCGCGCGGGCTGGTCCGGAATCACGGTGCGTTCTCTCGTTGCAAATGGGGATTAACTACTATACTGCACGGAGAACGCCTCGACATGACCGAGACCCCCGCTCGGTCGTGGCCAACGAGAGACCCGATCTTAAAATCCGCGATCTAACAGCCTGGAACTTACTATGTCAGACGAAAACATCGAAGCTAACGACGGCGCGCCTGATTTTTCGGACCCGCCGCAAACTCCCCCGCGCTCCGCGCCCGATGCGGAACCCAAGTTACCGATGCAGGGGATTCGGGTGCTGGACCTCGGCACCTTTCTGGCCGGGCCGCACGCGGCCTCGGTGCTGGGCGAGTTCGGGGCCGAGCTGTTGAAAATCGAACATCCCATCGCCGGCGATCCGATGCGCCGCTTCGGCACGCCGACCAAGCGCCACGACGCCACCCTGGCGTGGCTGAGCGAGGCGCGCAACCGCAAGTCGGTCACCATCGATTTGCGCCAGCAGGAAGGCGTCCAGCTTTTTTTGCGGCTGATCGAAAAATCCGACGTGCTGATCGAGAATTTCCGGCCCGGAACGATGGAGGAGTGGGGGCTGGGCTGGCCGCGCCTGCGGGAAGCCAACCCGCGTCTGATTTACTTGCAGGTGTCGGGCTACGGCCAAACCGGCCCGTACCGCCGCCGCTCGGGCTTCGCCCATATCGCCCACGCCTACGGCGGCCTGTCGTACTTGGCCGGATTCCCCGGCGAAACCCCGGTGGTGCCCGGCACCGTGCCGCTCGGCGATTATTTTTCCAGCCTGTACGGGGCCATCGGCATCATGATGGCGCTGCGCCACCGCGAAAAGATCGGGCGCGGCCAAGTCATCGACATCGCGATTTACGAGTCAGTGTTCCGGCAACTGGACGAAATCGCCGCCTCCTACGGCCTGTTCGGCAAGGTGCGCGAGCGGGAAGGCTCCGGCAGTTTCGTCGCGGTGCCGCACGGCCATTTCCGCACCCAGGACGACAAATGGGTGGCCATCGCCTGCACCACCGACAAGATGTTCGAGCGGCTGGCCGAGGCGATGGAGCGGCCGGAACTGGCGTCCTCGGCGCTCTACGGCCAACAGCGCAAGCGGCTGGCGGCGCGCGGCGAAGTCAATCAAATCGTGATCGATTGGGTGGGGGCATTGCCGCGCGCGGAGGTGTTGGAGCGCTGCCTCAACTGCGAGGTGCCGGTCGGCAAACTCAACAGCATCGCCGACATCTTCGAGGACGAGCATTTTCAGGCCCGAGGCAATCTGGTGCGGCTCGAAGAACCCGGTCTGGGCGAGGTAGTGATTCCCGGCGTGGTGCCGACGCTGTCGGCCACGCCCGGCCGAATCACCAATCTGGGCCCGGCGCTGGGCAACGCCACCTACGAGATTATGCGGGAACTGCTCGACCTCTCGGCCGAGGAAATCAAACACTTGCGCCAGCGCAAGATCATCTAAGCCGCCGGTCCGACACGATTTCCAGGAGCGTCATCCATGACAACGCCTACCCACGAAGAAAATTTACCGCTGTCCGGCATCCGGGTCATCGATGTGGCCACGGTCATCGCCGGCCCGTACTGCGCCGGCATCCTCGGCGAATTCGGGGCCGATGTGCTGAAGGTGGAACACCCGATCGGCGGGGATATTTGCCGGAAGTACGGAACGCCGACCCAGCGCGGCGATACCCTGGCCTGGCTCAGCGAAGCGCGCAATAAGAAATCCGTCACCATCGACCTGCACCGCCGCGAGGGGGTCGAGGTCTTCAAGAAGCTGATCGAAAAAGCCGACGTGCTGTGCGAAAACTTCCGGCCCGGCACCCTCGAAAAATGGGGCCTGCCCTGGGAGACCCTACACGAGATCAATCCGGGACTGATCATGCTGCGGGTCACCGGCTACGGTCAGACCGGTCCCTACAAGGACAGGCCCGGCTTCGCCCGCATCGCCCACGCCGTCGGCGGAATCGCTTACCTGTCGGGGATGCCCAAGGGCACGCCGGTCACACCGGGATCGACCACCCTGGGCGATTATCTGACCGGCTTGTACGGCTGCCTCGGCGTGTTGATGGCGCTACGCTATCGCGAGCAGACCGGCATCGGCCAGTATATCGACGCGGCGCTGTATGAATCGGTGTTCCGCTGCACCGACGAACTGGCTCCGGCCTATGCCATGTTCGGACAGGTGCGCGAGCGCCACGGGCCGACCCACAACGATTTCGCCTGTCCCTACGGCCATTTTCCGACCAAGGAAGACGGCAAGTGGGTGGCCATCGCCTGCGCCACCGACAAGCTGTTCGCGCGGCTGGCCGAGGCGATGGGCCGGCCGGAACTGGCCTCGTCCAGCCTCTACGGCGATCAGAAAACCCGGCTGGAGAACCGGCACGATGTCAACGAAATCGTGCGCGACTGGTGCGGCTCGCTGACGCGGGATGAAGTGTTGAAACGCTGCAACGCGACCGGCGCGCCGGCCGGGCCGCTGAACAACATCGCCGACATCTTCGGCGACCGGCAATTCCACGCCCGGCGCAATTTGGTGTCGATGGATGTCGAGGATCTGGGCGAAACCGTCATCGTGCCCAACGTGATTCCCCGTTTGTCCGAGACGCCGGGTAGAATCCGCCATCTCGGTCCCCGGCTCGGCGAACATACCGAGTCGATCCTGACCGACTTGTTGGGCATGAACGCGGACGAAATCGGCGAATTGCGCAAGAAACGGGTTATTTGATCCTTCACCGCGCGCCCGTCGCCGCTCGCCGGAGCCGGCGGCGGGCGAAATTTTTTTGGAGAGCCATCCGATGAGCGAAAAACTGGAACGTTCGGTGCTGCTAGCGCCGGGCTCCAATTGGGGCATGATTCAAAAAACCGCCGCCGCCAAGGCCGATGCGGTCTGCATCGATCTGGAGGATGCCGTAGCCCCCGAAGAAAAGGAGGCGAGCCGGGGCAACGTGATCCGCGCTTACCGCGAACTGGATTTCGGCGGCAAGCTCAAGATGTTCCGCATGAACGGGCTGGACACCCATTTTGCCTACCGCGATCTGGTCGAGATCGTGGAAGCGGCCGGCGATAAAATCGATCTGATCGTGGTGCCGAAGGTCAGCCGTCCCGAAGACGTGCATTTCGTCGATACCCTGCTCGGTCAAATCGAGAGTTACAAGGGATTTTCGAACCGGATCGGCGTCGAGGCGCTGATTGAAACCGCGCAGGGCTGCGTCAACATCCGCGAGATCGCGGCCAGTTCCGAACGGCTGCAAGGCTTCGTTTACGGTCCCGGCGACTACGCCGCCTCAGTGCGGATGCCGCTGGAGTCCATCGGTGAACTGGACGAGAACGACAAACTGTATCCAGGGCATCGCTGGCATCACGTCATGCACTCCATCGTCAGCGCGGCCCGCGCCTACGACAAGCGGGCGGTCGACGGGCCGTTCGCCGGCATCAAAAACCCCGAGGGTTTGCAGCAAGCCTGCAAAATCGCGCGGGCGATGGGCTTTGACGGCAAATGGTGTATCCATCCCAGCCAAATCGAAACGGTCAACCAGATTTTTGTGCCCTCTGAAAAAGAAATTGCCTGGGCGCGGCTGGTGCTGGACGAATACGAAGCCGCGTTGCGGGAAGGACGGGGCGCGATCAGCGTCAAGGGGAAGATGATCGACGTGGCCTCGCTTAGGATGTGTCGCACTATCGTCGAGCGGGCGCGGCTGGCGGGGTTGGCCGGCTAAATTCGCCAAGCCGACGGCCGCCACGCCCGCGCCGCGCTCGCGGAGATCGTGAGGTGGTGGGAAACGGCATCCAAGGAGCGGTATTTGGAGCGCGAGACGATCAGCGATGCGCTGGCGCTGGCCGAGATGTTGGGCGCTGCCGCCGCGCCGATGAAACCGGGTATGAGGCGCGCTGGTTCTGCTGACCGCCGAAACCGAACCCGAGGAGGCGTGAACGGGAACTTTATCCCGAACCGCCGCCGGTGGAGAATGAAACGAGCGCGGGCGGGGACGAGCGTGCGCCCGATAACGAAGATGAATGGATGACGCGGTTGCGCGCTTGGCTTGAGTCCGCGGATTTGTGTTAAATGCCCCCCTTTACTCTCAAGCGCGCGGGTGGGTCTGAAACCATGGAGCCGGACCCGCGCATCCGCCAGACCGTCCAATGCGTTGGATGACGCTCTCAGTTATTGGACGATTTTTCTAAAACTTCTCTAAGGTGATCACATTTATGGCAAAGCTGTTGCGAGGTCTTCGCGTTGTGGAGGGCACCGCTTTCGTGGCCGCGCCGCTGGCTGGCATGACGCTGGCGCAAATGGGCGCGGACGTGATTCGGTTCGACCGCATTCGCGGCGGCCTCGATTACCACCGCTGGCCGGTCACGCACGATAACAAAAGCTTGTTCTGGGCCGGTTTGAACAAGGGCAAGCGCTCCTTGGCGGTCGATGTCAGCACGCCGCGCGGTCAAGAAATTGTGACGCGCCTGATCTGCGCGCCGGGTCCGGAAGCGGGAATTTTTTTGACCAACCTCCGGGTCCGGGGTTGGATGGATTACGAGCATCTCAAACAGCACCGCGACGATTTGATCATGCTGACCGTGCTCGGCACCCGCGACGGCGGCCCGGCGGTCGATTACACCGTCAACCCCAGCGTCGGTTTCCCCTACGCCACCGGGCCGGAAGGCTCCAGCGATCCGACCTGTCATGTAATGCCGGCGTGGGATTGCATCACCGGACAGATGGCGGCCTTGGGCTTGTTGGCCGCCGAGCGCCACCGCCGCCTGACCGGCGAGGGCCAATCGGTGGAGATCGCCCTCAAGGACGTGGCGCTGGCGATGCTGGGCAATCTGGGCATCATCGGCGAGGTGATGGTCAACCACGTCGACCGGCCGAAGTACGGTAACTACCTCTACGGCGCGTACGGCAACGAATTCGACACCGCCGACGGCCGCAGGGTGATGGTGGTCGGACTGACCCGGCGGCAGTGGGACGGGATCTGCAAGGTGACCGGTCTCAAAGCGGAATTCGACGCGCTGGGCCAGCGCCTGGGTCTGGATCTCAACCGCGAGGGCGACCGCTTCAAGGCGCGAGACGAGATCACCGCGCTGCTCAAGCCGTGGTTTCTAGCGAGATCCGTGGATGATTTTGCCGGCGCGTTCGACGAAAACGGCGTGACCTGGTCGGTGTTTCGCAGCTTCAAGCAGGCGGTGACCGAAGACCCGGATTGCTCGACCTGGCACCCGATGTTCGATCTGGTCGAACAGCCGGGCATCGGCGAATACCTGATGCCGGGCACGCCCTTTGAGTTTGGCCAGTTCGAGCGCGAGCCGCCTCAACCGGCGCCTGCCCTCGGCCAACATACCGATGAAATCTTGTCGGACCTGCTCGGCATGAGCGACGTGGAAGTTTCCAAGCTCCACGACGACAAAATCGTCGCCGGCCCGCGCCGTTAAGCTTTTTCCGCCGCCGTTCGGGCGGCGGATTCGCTTTTGTCCACCAGGCGGACGAACAGCTCCTCCAGGCGATTGACCTTATTGCGCAGGCTGAGCACGCTGACGCCGCGCGCGGAGAGCTGCTGGAACAGATCGTTCAAGCCCCGATCCTTGGACACGTCCGCTTCCAGGGTCCGCGCGTCCACCCGCCGCAGGGTGTAGCCGGCGACCTCCGGCGGCTCGGCCAGCGGCTGCGCCACGTTCAGCACGAAGGTTTCCAGATGCAGTTGGCCGAGGAGAGCGCTCATCGGGCCGTTTTGCACGATGAGCCCTCGATCGATGATCGCCACCTGCCGGCACAGGCTTTCGGCCTCCTCCAGATAATGGGTGGTCAAGATGATGGTGGTGCCGCGCGCGTTGATGCCGCGCAGGAACTCCCACATCGAGCGGCGGATTTCGATGTCCACCCCGGCGGTCGGTTCATCCAAAATCAATAGTTTGGGTTCGTGGACCAGCGCGCGGGCGATCATCAGCCGCCGTTTCATTCCGCCGGACAGTTGGCGGGCCATTTCCCGGCGTTTTTCCCACAGTCCGAGTTGTTTTAAATACGTCTCGGCGCGCTGGTGGGCCAGGGGGCGGGGAATGCCGTAATAACCGGCTTGGTTGACCACGATTTCGGCCACCGGCTCGAATTGATTGAAATTGAATTCCTGCGGCACCAGTCCGATGCAACGCTTGGCGGCGGTCAGTTCGGTATCGATATCGTGATCGAAGACTCGGACGCCGCCGCCGGTTTTCCGCACCAGCGAACAGATGATGCCGATGGTGGTGGATTTGCCGGCGCCGTTGGGGCCGAGCAGGGCGAAGAATTCGCCTTCGGCGATGTCGAGGTCGATCCCGCGCACGGCTTCCAGACCGTTGGCATACACTTTTCTTAAGTTGCGGATGGTCAGGGCGGAAGTGCTCATGCGATGGCGGGCGGTCCGAGGTCAGCGCTATTGGGGGAGCAGAAACGGTTCAAATTCGGGTGTGTGACGGGCGTGGAAGCCTTTGCCATCCGGGTCGGGAAAGATGAAGAAGGCGGCGATACGATGCTCGAGAGCCAGCCGGAACCCCGCTTCCGCGCCGGCCGCCATCAGCGCGGTATCGGCGGCGTCGGCTTTGAGATCGAGCCGGTCGATCACGGTCACCGACGCCACGCTTTGCGGCACGGGCCAGCCGGTGCGCGGGTCGATGACATGGGAGTAACGCCGGCCGTCTTGCTCGAAGAAATTGCGGTAATCGCCGGCGGTGGAAACCGCGTGATCGCTGATTGTCACCAAGCGCTCGACCGCGCGCTGGCCGGGGATCGGCCGTTCGATGGCCACGGTCCAGGGCTGGCCCTTGCCGTTGTGCCCCTTGGCGCGCAGATCGCCGCCGATGGAAACCAAATAGTGGTGGATGCCGGCGGCGTCCGCCAGTTCGGCCAGCCGGTCCACGCCGTAGCCCTTGGCCAACGCCGAGAGATCGACGTAGAGATCGGCGCGATCTTTTTTCAGCGCCGGCGGTTCGGCGCGGGCGCGCAGCCCCCGAAAGCCGACCCGCTCGCGCGCTTGTCGGATCGCCTCCTCGGACGGCGCTCGATCCTGGCGCGGCTCAGGCCCGAAACCCCACAGATTGACCAGCGGCCCGACGGTGATGTCGAACGCCCCGTCGGTCAAGGCGCTCATCCTCAAGCCTTCCGCGACCACGTGATACAGCTCGGGCGATACCGCGATCCAATCGGTGCTGGGATTGCGGTTGAAGCGCGACAGCTCCGAATCCGGATCGTAGGTGGACATTTGCCGGTTGATTTGGGCCAGCAGCGTTTCCGCGCGCTGCCGGAGGTCGGCGGGGAGGGTTTGTTCGGGCGCCGGAACCAACTTGAGTTCGTAGCGGGCGCCCATGGTGTCGCCGGTGATGCGCACCGTCGGATCGGAGGGCTCGGGGTCGCACGCGACCAGCGGCGCGCAAACGGATAGCCACACGAGCGGTCGGCACCAGCGGCGCATCGGAATGGGCGTCAACGGGTGATCGGGAGAAAAGCGCAGCGGAGATAGCCGCTCCGCGATGGAGTCTCGCCCGTCGGGCGGGCGAGAGCGAGCGGCCGGCTGGCGCGGCGGGAGCGCGGCGGAAACGGGGCCGCGCCGTCGGTCGAGCGCCGTTCGTTCAACCGTTGCCGGCTTCCATCGCGACGATGGCGTCGGCCATGCCGACCACGCGCCGCGCGCTTTCGACGTGCAGGTTTTCGATCAGCTTGCCGTCGACCACCACCACGCCTTCGCCGCGCGCGGCCGCCGCCGCGTGCGCCTCGATGATCTTGCGCGACCACGCCACATCTTCCGGCCGGGGCGTGAACACTTTATTGCACGGTCCGACTTGTTTGGGATGGATCAGCGTCTTGCCGTCGAAGCCAAGTTCGCTGCCCTGCTTGCAGGCAAACTCAAAGCCGGTCTCGTCGTTCAAATCGAGATACACGCCGTCGAGGATGGCGAGCCCGGCGGCGCGAGCGGCCAACAGGCACAATCCCAGCGACGTCATAAACGGCAGCCGTTCGTGGGTGTGGGTGCAGTCCAGCTCCTTAGCTAAATCGGAAGTGCCCATCACCAGGCATTCCATGCGCGGCGTCGATTCGGCGATCCGCTGCGATTCCAGCACGCTGCGCGGGGTTTCCATCATCGCCCAGATCGTCATCGAATCCGGCGCGCCATTGGCGCGCATGATCGCTTCCATGTGGCGGATGGCGTCGGCGCTTTCCACCTTGGGCAGCAGCAGGGCGTTCGCGCCCGACTTCGAGGCCGCCGCGATGTCTTCGTAGCCCCATTTGGTGGATAAGCCGTTGACGCGGATGATCAATTCCCGCATGCCGAAACCGCCGGCGGCCACAGCCTCGCACACTTGTTTGCGGGCGATTTCCTTGGCGTCGGGCGCGACGGCATCCTCTAAATCCAGAATCAGGCCATCGGCGGGCAAGGCGCGGGCTTTTTCCAAGGCGCGGGCGTTGGAGCCGGGCATGTACAGGACGCTGCGGCGCGGGCGCGCGGATTTAGGCATCGTGATTCTCCTCGTTCTGGGTTTTTAGGGATTTGGAGTTGACCGCTTGGAAGAATGGGAATTTTACACCGCTTGCCTACTGGAAGGAGAGTGCTTGCCCTCGCGCGTTAGCGCGGGCGCGGCGGGCCGAAACCGATGGCCGCCGAGCCGCAACAGCGACAGCAGGATCGCCGTATTGCCGAGCAGCAGATAAAGGCTGTAATTGGGTAGCGTTAAAGGAATGAATTTTAATTCCACCAGCAGCACGGCCAGCGAAGCGAGCACCAGATAGACCGCGACCAAGCGGTTGGCCGCGCCGGTCGCAACCGCAGCTGCTCCCCGGCGGATGCTCAACAGCGACAGAAACAGCAACGGCACGATACTGATGGAGAACACCTTGTAAGCGATCAGCAGCGACGGAATGATGGCTTGCAGCCGCAAGGCGAAGCCGGTGGCGAGCGCCGCCGCCAGAATCATGCAGCCGCGAATGATCCACACCTGCGCGGCGTCGTCCGGCGCGCGACCCAGCGCGCGCAAGCCGTGGGCGATCACATCCCGCCCCAACAGGGTGCCGGTGGTGATCAAAATGATGTCGGCTCCGGACAGCGGGATGGACAGCAGCGCCACCAGCACGAAGTCCGCCAGCGGGCCGCTAAAGAATTGATTGACCAGGGTTTGAACGGTCAGATCGGGTTTGGCGACGGTGACGATCCCCTTGGCCAGAATCCCGATGGAAACGATGATCAGCGAAATGGCCACGATCGAGGCGCTGGCGAGCAGCAAGCCGCGCCGGGCGCTGGCGATGTCGCGGGCCAGAAAAATTCGCGAATACATGTCCGGCCCGAACCAATACGACAGTCCGACCGGCACGAATACCCCTAAAAACAGAGTGAAGCTAAACGCTTCATCGAAGCCGAAATGCACCGCGACCGGCGGGCGCGCGCCGTGCTCCGGGGGGGCGGCGGTCAGGCACAAGCCCAGCAGCAACACCAGTCCGGCCACCATCACCACCACTTGCAGGAAACCGGTCTTGACCGTGCCCGCCTGACCGACCAGCAGGCTATAGGCGGTAAAAATCAAGGTAAAAAGCCCATAACCCCAACTTTGATCGCCCAGAAATTGGGTCAGGATGTTGCCGCCGGCGATGATTTGCCCGGCCAGCACCATCAACCACGCCAGAAACAGCACGGCGCTGACCAGCAGGCGGATGTTGTCGCCGAACACGCGGGCGATGATGTCGCCGATGGTGTAACCCCTCACCCGCCAGACGGTGTCGAGAAAGGTATAGGCGAGCACCACCAGAAAAATCGCGCCGGAGAGCGTCCACCAGATCGCGTTCAGATTGTATTGGTAGGCATAACCGGCCAGACCGAACACCGAGGACGCGCCGAAGGCCAGCGCCACCAGCGACATGCCGACGCTGAAACCGCCGGCTTGCCGGTCGTAGACCACGAAACCGTCCAGGCTCGCGCCGCGATGCCGAAACCAGTGATGGACCCCGATGCCGAACAACAAGACGATGTAGAGAACTAACCAGATCATGGCGGTGGCTCGTCGGTGGGCTTGGCGAGCGGGGGAGAATACCCGCGCGCGCGCGCCACGAAAAAGGTGATCGCGCGGGTGAGGAAGAATCCGACCAGCATCGGGAGGAGTAATTGCTCGATGACAAAGGCGTCCGCGTTGGTTTGCAAACCGATGAAATCGGGAATATAAGCTCTAAAAAAACCCAGATAGAGAACGACCAGCAACAAGCCCAGCGCATCCAGCAGCACCGCGACGATCACGCCCCAGATGGAAAAACCGGCGACGACCGCGAAACCCAGCCACAGGATGAGCAGGCTGAGGATCATGCTCGAAACCGCGATGGCTTTATAGCCGGTATGCCAGTAAAACCAAGGGCTTTTGAAGCGATGCAGCCAGCTGGGACGCGCTTTGCCGAACGGGACTTTCACGGATTGCGAGCGTGCGTTTTAGTGGATTTTTTATGCATCCGGCTCCGGCGGCTCGGCCGTTCGCTCGATGGATCGATGGATTTGCTGGTTCATGATCGTCGGTTCAGGTATGTTGCTCCAGTGTTCCGTAAAGCTGATAAAAATTAGCTAACGATAGCTTAGGTAAAATAAATTGGCCTAGCTTAATAGCCGTCGCCTATGATTGCCTCGTTCCCTTCGTGCAACCCCCAGGAGAATCCCATGTCTGTGATTAACACCGAAGTCAAGCCCTTTAAGTCCCAAGCCTATCAGAACGGTAAATTTTTCGAGGTGACCGACCAGTCGCTCAAGGGCAAGTGGTCGGTGGTGGTGTTTTATCCGGCCGATTTTACCTTCGTTTGCCCGACCGAGTTGGAAGATTTAGCCGATCTGTACCCTGAATTTCAAAAGCTCGGCGTGGAAGTTTACGGCGTGTCCACCGACACCCACTTCGCCCACAAAGCCTGGGCCGACACCTCGGAAGCGATCAAGAAGGTCAAATATCCGCTGGTCGGCGATCCCACCGGCACCATGAGCCGCAACTTCGGCGTGATGATCGAGGAAGAAGGGCTGGCGCTGCGCGGCACCTTCGTCATCAACCCCGAAGGTCAGATCAAGGTTTGCGAAATCCATGATCTGGGCATCGGCCGCAACGCCGCCGAACTGCTGCGCAAGGTGAAGGCCGCGCAATACGTCGCCAGCCATCCGGGCGAAGTCTGTCCCGCCAAGTGGAAGGAAGGCGAGAAGACCCTCAAGCCCTCGCTGGATCTGGTGGGCAAGATCTAAACAGCTTCCCGGCAGCACGGCGCGCGTCAAGCGCGCCTCCCAGCCGGACGGCGAAGGGCGTCGAACGCGCCTTCCCGTTCGGTTTTTTTTCGGCCGTTTTTGACCGAGGCGCGAAGCTCTCCGAGGCGAGAGCCGCTTGATGAGGATCACGATGATGCTTGATGAAGATCTCAAAACCCAACTGGCCGCCTATCTGGAGCGCGTTACGCAGCCGTTCGAGATCGTGGCGACTCTCGGCGACGACGAAAAGTCGCGCGAGTTGCACGATCTGTTGGAAGAAATCGCCGGCATGAGCGAGAAGATCGCGCTCCGGACCGACGGCGCGGACCCGCGCAAGCCTTCTTTTGCGCTCAATCGCCCCGGCGGCGACATGAACTTGCGCTTCGCCGCCATTCCGCTGGGCCATGAATTTACCTCCTTGGTGCTGGCGCTGCTGTGGACTGGCGGCCATCCGCCCAAGGTCGAGGCGGAGGTGCTCGAACAGATCGACTCCCTAGCCGTCGACCTCGACTTCGAAGTTTATATCTCCCTGTCTTGCCATAACTGCCCGGACGTGGCGCAGGCGCTGACGCTGATGGCGGTGCGCAACCCGCGCGTGAAGGCGACCATCATCGACGGCGGCCTCTATCAAACCGAAATCGAGGCCCGCCAGATCATGGGCGTGCCCACGGTATTTTTGAACGGCGAGTATTTCGGCTCCGGCCGGATGAACGTCGAGGAGATCATCGGCAAGGTCGATACCGGCGCGGCCAAGCGCGAAGCCGCCAAACTGGATGCCAAGGCCCCCTACGAGGTGTTGATCGTCGGCGGTGGCCCGGCTGGCGCGGCGGCGGCGGTGTACGCGGCGCGCAAGGGTATCCGCACCGGCGTGGTGGCGGAGCGCTTCGGCGGGCAGGTGCTCGACACGCTCGCCATCGAAAACTATCCCGGCATCCCCGAGACCGACGGCCCGAAGTACGCCGCCGGCCTGGAGCAGCACGTGCGCGCCTACGAGGTCGACATCATGAACCTGCAACAGGCCGAGCGGCTGATTCCCGCCGCGCAACCCGGCGGCCTGATCGAGGTGCGGCTGGCCAACGGCGCGTCGCTCAAGGGCCGGACCGTGATTTTGACCACCGGCGCGCGCTGGCGTAACGTCAACGTCCCCGGCGAACAGGAATACAAGACCAAAGGCGTGGCCTATTGCCCGCACTGCGACGGTCCGTTGTTCAAGGGCAAGGACGTGGCGGTGATCGGCGGCGGCAATTCCGGCATCGAGGCGGCCATCGATCTGGCCGGCGTGGTCAAGCATGTCACCGTGTTGGAATTTATGCCGGAACTCAAGGCCGACGCCGTGTTGGTGAAAAAGCTTTACAGCATGCCCAACGTGACGGTGCACACCAACGCCCAAACCACCGAAATTACCGGCGCGGCCGGCAAGGTCAACGGGCTTCAGTTCAAGGATCGCGCCAGCGGCGAGACGCGCGCTCTGGCGTTGGAAGGCGTGTTCGTGCAGATCGGCCTGGTGCCCAATACCGAATGGCTCAAGGGGACGGTGGACCTGAGCAAGTTCGGCGAAATCGCGGTCGATGCGCGCGGCGCGACCAACATTCCCGGCGTGTTCGCGGCGGGCGATTGCACCACGGTGCCGTTCAAGCAGATCGTCATCGCCGCCGGCGAGGGCGCGAAGGCCGCGCTCAGCGCCTTCGACTACTTGATCCGCACGCCGGCGGCGGACGACGCGACGGCCGAGGGCGCGCCAGCGCGGGTTGAAACGGCTTGATGGCGGGTTGAACAGCGTCGCGCCAAACGCGGCGCCGACCACCCACCGCAGGTCCCGTTTACGGCAAATTTCGAGAAGGGGCGACTCCGTCAGTGGAGCGCTTCGAGATACTTGTCCGCGTCCAGCGCCGCCATGCAGCCGGTGCCGGCGGAGGTAACCGCTTGCCGGTAGACGTGATCGGCGACATCGCCGGCCGCAAACACGCCGGGGACGCTGGTCGCCGTCGCGTTGCCCTCGCTGCCGCCCTTGACCTGAATGTAGCCGTTTACCATCTCCAACTGACCGGCGAAAATGTCGGTGTTCGGCTTGTGGCCGATGGCGATGAACACGCCTTGCAGCGGGAGGTCCCGGCGTTCCCCGTTGTTGACGTGACGGATGCGGATGCCGGTCACGCCGCTGTCATCGCCCAGCACTTCGTCCAGCACATGATCCAGTTCCAGCCGGATCTTGCCGGCCTTGACCCGCTCCATCAGCTTGTCGACCATGATTTTCTCGGCGCGAAACTGCTGGCGGCGGTGAACCAAAATCACCTGATCGGCGATGTTCGCCAGATACAGCGCTTCCTCGACCGCCGTGTTGCCGCCGCCGATGACCGCGACGTGTTGCTTGCGATAAAAGAAACCGTCGCAGGTGGCGCAACCGGACACGCCCTTGCCCATGAAGCTTTGCTCCGAGCGCAGACCGAGATACTGGGCGCTGGCTCCGGTGGCGACGATCAGCGCGTCGCAGGAGTACTCGCCGGAATCGCCGGTCAATTTGAACGGCCGCTCTTGCAGCTTGACGGACTGAATCTGGTCGAACACGATTTCGGTCTGGAAGCGCTCGGCGTGCTGGCGCATCCTTTCCATCAAATCCGGCCCCATCAGCCCTTCCACATCGCCCGGCCAGTTGTCCACCTCGGTGGTGGTGGTCAGTTGGCCGCCCATTTGCAAGCCGGTGACCAATAGCGGTTTCAGATTGGCGCGGGCAGCGTAGACGGCGGCGGTGTAACCGGCCGGGCCGGATCCGAGAATCAACACGCGGGCGTGTTTGGCGCTCATGAGTGAGCCTCCTGATGGGCGATGATCGAGCGACCGGCGCGAGCGAATCGGTCGGATGGAAAAAGCGACGGGCGGATGGGGGCTTTGGAGCGCGCTTGTAACGCCACTGTCATCGAAGTGCCTTAAATAGGACGTTATTTTAGCTATTTCCAACCGATATTAGGCTGGTCCGATCAAATTCAAGAGGGTTCATGAACGCGAAGCGCATTTTAATCGTGGAGGACGAACAGCCGATTCGCGAAATGGTGAATTTTGCGTTGACCGAGGCCGGATTCGAGGTGCGGGAAGCGGCCGACGCCCGGCAGGCCCAAGCCAGCATCGCCGAGCGGCTGCCCGATCTGATCTTGATGGATTGGATGTTGCCGGGCTTGAACGGCATCGACTTCGCCCGCCGCTTGAAGCGGGAGGATTTAACCCGCGAGCTGCCGATCATCATGCTCACGGCGCGGGCCGAGGAGGCGGATAAGGTGCAGGGTTTGGAGAACGGCTCGGACGATTACATGACCAAACCGTTTTCGCCGCGCGAACTGGTGGCGCGGATCCGGGCGGTGCTGCGCCGGGGCGGGCCGGCGGCCGAGGACGAGCTGCTGCGCGCTAACGGACTATCGCTGGATTTGGCCAGCCATCGGGTCACCGCCGGGGAAGCCCTGTTGGACATGGGGCCGACCGAATATCGCTTGCTGGAATTTTTCATGTCCCATCCGGAGCGGGTGTACAGCCGGAGTCAGTTGCTGGATCGGGTTTGGGGCAGCAATGTCTATGTCGAGGAGCGCACCGTGGATGTCCATATTCGCCGCTTGCGCAAAGTGTTGGAGCCGCACGGTTACGATGCCCTGATCCAAACGGTGCGCGGCTCGGGTTACCGGTTTTCGACGCGGCCCTAGACGGTGTCCCGCGCGTGGTGGGGGTTGCTCTGGCGCTTGGCGGCGCTGGTTTCGGTCGCCGCTGTAACCGGAGAATGGCTGTTCGGACAGCCCTTGCTGGGGGTGTCGCTGGCGGCCTTGGGGGCTCTGGGCTGGCAGTTGTGGCGGCTTTATCAACTGGAGCGTTGGCTGCTCGACGATAAGGAAGCGAAGCCCCCTCAATCCGGTCGGATCTGGGAGGGCGTCATCACCGGGATCGACCGCTTGCGCCGACAAAACCGCAAGCGCAAGCGCAAGTTCGGACGCTTGCTGGAACAGTTTCAACACGCGACCGCCGCGCTGCCGGACGCCGCCGTCATTCTGGATGAAGAGGATAAGGTGGTTTGGTGCAACAGCGCCGCCCAAGCGCTGTTGGGGTTGACCTCGGGGCGGGACGCCGGCTTGCCGGTGGCCAACCTGGTGCGCCATCCGGGTTTCGTGGCCTTTTTGAACCAGCGCCGCGCGAGGGATAGCGTCGAGTTTCCCTCGCCGGTCGATGACGGCTTGACCCTCGGCGCGCGGATAGTCCCCTACGGCAAGAAGCAGCGCTTGCTGCTGGCGACCGACATCAGCCGGGTGCGGCGGCTGGAACAGATGCGGCGCGATTTCATCACCAACGTTTCGCACGAATTGCGCACGCCGCTGACCGTGATCATCGGCTATCTGGAGCCTTTGCTCGACAGCGACCATCCGGCCTTGGAAAGCTGGCGGCCGCCGCTGCGCGGGATGCGCCAACAGGCGGGCCGGATGCTGCGCATCGTCGAAGACCTGCTGCTGCTGGCCCGCCTGGAAGCGCAAAAGGATCGCGCCCCGAAAAAACCGGTCGACGTTCCCGCCCTGTTGGCCGATATCGCCGATGACGCCCTGGCGTTGAGCGGCGAGCAAGGCCATGAAATCCGCGTCAAGGCCGATCCCGATCTATGGCTTCTCGGTTGCGAAAAGGAACTGCGCAGCGCCTTTTCCAATCTGGCGTTCAACGCGGTGCGTTACACCCCGCCGGGCGGCAAAATCGAGCTGCGCTGGTTCGCCGATGGAACGGAGGTTTGCTTGGCGGTGGAGGACAACGGCGAGGGCATCGCCGCCCATCACCTGCCGAGGCTGAGCGAGCGCTTCTATCGGGTCAACCGCGACCGCTCGCGCGGCAGCGGCGGCACCGGCCTGGGCTTGTCGATCGTCAAGCACGTGCTGAACAATCACGGCGGCCAGTTGCGGATCGCCAGCGAACCCGGCAAGGGCAGCCTGTTCGTGTGCGCGTTTCCCGCCGAGTTGCGGGCGCAGGACGCCGAAACTGCGGCGACCCGCGCGCCGCCAGCCAGGGATTTCGCCGAACCCGCTTCGGGCTGCAAAAGCGCGGGGGCGGGCTAATCCGGCGAGGCGGTTCACGGTTTGGCCAAGACCGCCGTCGGAATCGAGGCAAGCCTGTCGCCCCGGTGTTAAAATAGCCCAGGAAGCCGTTCGAACGGGCAAGCTGATCGATCCGCCCGAGGACGGCTGAGGTTTCCGGCAGCGGTCGTTAGGGAGAGCCTTGGCCGCTCTCCAGTTCGGAGGATCGCCCTCATGCGGGAATTCATCCGCCATCCCATCGACATTCCGATCGAATATCAGCTCGCCAGCCTTAAAACCGGCCGGCGCGAGCGTTTGAAAAACATCAGCCGAGGCGGCTTGTGCTTTCGAGCCGAGCGGGCCTTGCGGCGCGGCAGTCAAGTTCGCATTACCATTCCGGTGCGAGAGCCGGCTTTTGAAACGACCGGCACCATCGTTTGGTGCCGGCGCGACGAGAATCATTACGATGTCGGCGTTCAGTTCGCCGACGCCAACACCGAATTTTCAGTGCGGATGGTCGAACAGATTTGCCAGATCCAGCATTATCAGAAACGGGTGCTGGAAGAAGAGGGCCGCCAGCTGTCGAGCGCCGAGGCGGCGGCTGAATGGGTGGGGAAGTACGCTCAGGATTTTCCGAGGTAGCCGACCGGGTCCGCCGCCGGCGCGCCGGCGCCGCGCTCGCCCTTTATTCGTGAGGACGCTTTGATGAACTTATTGCTGGTCCGCCATGCCATCGCCGAGGACGGAGAAGCCTTCGTCACCGGCGGCGGATCCGACGCGCAGCGGCCGCTGACCGAGGTCGGACGCAAGAAAATGCGCAAGGGGGCCAACCGCTTGCGCGCCCAATTGGAACAGATCGACCTGCTGGCTTGCAGCCCCCTGGTGCGCGCCCGCGAAACCGCCGACATCATCGCGCGCGCCTACGGCGACATCCCCATCGTCGAGCGGCCCGAGCTGGATTACCGCAATCCGCCGGAGGCGGTTTTGGCGTGGTTGGCGCAGTGTTCGGCCGAGACGGTGGTGGCGGTGGGTCACGAGCCGCAATTGAGCCGGCTGTCGGGCCTGCTGCTCTCCGGCGAGCCCCGTTCCGCCATCGTGTTCCGCAAGGGGGGCGTGGCGTTTTTCGAATTGCCCCGCCGCGCCGCCGCCGGAAAGGGCGTGTTGCACTGGGTGTTGACCGCCGGCCAGCTGCGCAATTTAAAACAGGATTGAACGGGAGTTTTGCCATGACCTCGGAGGTCGTCGCCGCGATCGATTTGGGTTCGAACAGCTTTCACATGATCGTCGCCCGGATCGTCAACGAACACATTCAAGTCCTGGATCGGCTGCGGGAGATGGTGCAACTGGCGGTCGGCCTGGATGATAGGAACCACTTATCCGAAGACGCGCAGCAGCGCGCCTTGGATTGCCTGGCCCGCTTCGGCCAGCGGCTGCGTTACATCCCGCCCCAGCAATTGCGGATCGTCGGCACCAACACCTTGCGCCAGGCGCGCAACAGCGCGGAGTTTCTGGATCGGGCGGCGGAGGTGTTGGGGCACGATGTCGAGGTGATCAGCGGTCAGGAGGAGGCGCGCTTGATCTATCTCGGGGTCGCCCACAGCGTCGCCGACGTGGCGGGCCGGCGTCTGGTGGTGGATATCGGCGGGGGCAGCACCGAACTGATCATCGGCGAAAAATTCGAGCCGCTGCATTTGAGCAGCCTCAAGATGGGTTGCGTCAGCATGAGCCGCGCGGGCTTCGACGACGGCAAGATCACCGAAGCCCGGATGCGGGAAGCCGAATTGCGGGTCCAGTTGCGGCTGGAGCCGGTGCGGGAGGAGTATCTGGAACGGGGCTGGCAGGTGGTGACCGGCGCGTCGGGTTCGATCAAGGCGATTCAAGAGGTGGTCACCCGAGAAGGTTGGAGCCGGGAGGGGATCACGCTGGAGGGCTTGCGCCGCCTGCGCGCGGCGCTGGTGGAAACCGGACACGCCGCCGGATTGGGCGCGCGCTGGCAGTTGGAACCGGCGCGGGCCCGGGTGTTCGCGGGCGGCTTCGTGGTGCTGCACGGTTTGTGCGAAGCGCTCAACGTGGAGCGGATGGAAGTCTCGGAAGGCGCGCTGCGGGAAGGGGTCATTTACGATTTATTGGGCCGGATCCGGCACGAGGACGTGCGCGACCGCACCATCGCCGCCGTGATCGGCCGCTTCGGTCTGGATCGCGCCCAGACCGACCGGGTCAACGCGACGGCGCAAGCGCTGTGGCGGCAGGTCCGGGCGAGTTGGGACTTAGAGGATGAGGAATGGGGGCGGGTGTTGGAATGGGCGGCCCGTCTGCATGAGGTTGGCATGTTGCTGACTTACAACCAATATCACAAACACGGCGCTTACATTCTGCGCCATGCCGATCTGTCGGGTTTTTCAAGGAGCGATCAGGATTTGCTGGCGGCGCTGGTGCGTTGCCACCGCCGTTCCTTTCCCTCGGACGCCTTCGTGCATCTGCCTCACGACGGGGTCGTTCAGGCCAAGCGGCTGAGCGTCTTGCTGCGCTTGGCGGTGGTGCTCAATCGCGCGCGCAGCCGCCAGCCGCCGCCGGAGCCGCTCTTGACCGCCGACAGCCGACGCTTGAAGTTACGCTTCCCCGAGGGATGGCTGGACGAACATCCGCTGACGCGCGCCGATTTGGAGATCGAGGGGCGTTTCCTGGACAAAGCCGGTTTTCGGATCAAGTTCAACTAAACCGCGTCAAGCGCTCCGGTCGGCCGAGCCTCGATTCGGGGTCAGAAACGGTTGCAGCAACAAGCCGTGCAAGCGGGTGGCCCGCCAGTCGCGGAAATACGCCAGACCGATGGTCATGCCGGTATGCCCGTCGCGCGGCTGGTCGCGATAGGTGCCAAACAGCCGATCCCACCACGACAGATTAAAGCCGAAATTGCTGTCGGTTTCGTCGCGATGGATGGAATGGTGGACCCGGTGCATGTCGGGCGTCACCACCACCTGACGCAGCGCCCGATCCAGCCGCAACGGCAGCCGCGCGTTGCCGTGGTTGAACATCGCCGCGGCGTTTAGGATCACTTCAAACAGCAAAACCGCCGGCGGCGGCGCGCCCAGCAGCACGACCACCGTCAGTTTGATCGACATGGAGATCGCGATTTCCAGCGGATGAAAGCGCAAGGCGGTGGTGGCGTCGAAATCCAGATCGCTATGGTGCATCTGGTGCAGCCGCCACAACAGCGGGCTTTTGTGGAAGGCCACATGCTGGGCGTAAATCACCGCATCGAGCACTAGCAAGGAAACGGCCACGGCCAGCCAAAACGGCGCGTCGAGCCAATGTAACAAACCCCAAGCCCGAAGGTCGGCCCATTGGGCCGCGCCCACCGCCAGCACCGGAAACACCCCGCGCAGGACCATGCTGTCCACGGCGACGACGGCGAGGTTGGCGGGCCAACGCCGGCCGCGCGGCAGCGCTGGAATCCTGCGCGGCCAGCGCCATTCCCACGCCATCATCGCCAGCAACACCGCGAAAAAACAGCTCAACCGGACGGCGGTCTCATGGGTCAATAAATCGGACATGGCCTTGTTCCAGGACGGGTTGGACGGGAGGCGGCTCAAGGATGAGGCCGGGGAGCTTGGGTTATAATGCCGCATCCGACGGAACAACGGCATCATCGGTTCCGATCCTTGATGGCGTTTTATGGAGGCAATTTCCGTGACCCGATCCCCTCAACTCGTCACCGGTCAATTTCCCGGCGCGCGCCCGCGCCGGCTGCGCCGCGATGACTTCTCGCGCCGGCTGGTGCGGGAAACCGCGCTGACCGCCGCCGATCTGATTCAGCCGCTGTTCGTGATCGAGGGTTGGAAACAGCGCGAGCCGGTGGCGTCGATGCCGGGCGTGGAGCGGATCACCATCGATGAATTGCTGCGCGAGGGCGAAACCTTGGTCAAGCTGGGGGTGCCGGCGGTGGCGCTGTTTCCGGTGCCCGCGCCCGAGGCCAAATCGCCAGACGCCGCGGAGGCGTACAATCCGGAAGGTTTGCTCCAGCGGGCGGTGCACGCGCTCAAGACCCACCTGCCCGAATTGGGCGTCATCACCGACGTGGCGCTCGATCCGTTCACCAGCCACGGTCAGGACGGCTTGGTGGACGGTTCGGGCTATGTGTTGAACGACGAAACCGTCAGCGTCTTGGTGCGTCAAGCCTTGTCGCACGCCGAAGCCGGCGCCGATATCGTCGCGCCCTCGGACATGATGGACGGACGGATCGGCGCGGTTCGCGAGGCGTTGGAGTCCAACGACTTCATCCACACCCGCATCCTGGCCTATTCCGCCAAGTACGCCTCCAGTTTCTACGGACCGTTCCGCGATGCGGTCGGATCGGCGGGCGCGCTCGGCAAGGGCAATAAGTACAGCTATCAGATGGATCCGGCCAACAGCGACGAAGCCTTGCGCGAAGTGGCGCTGGATTTGGAGGAGGGCGCGGATATCGTCATGATCAAGCCCGGACTGCCGTATCTGGATATCGTGCGCCGGGTCAAGGACCACTTCGGCGCGCCGACTTTCGTCTACCAGGTCAGCGGCGAATACGCCATGCTGATGGCCGCCGCGCGCAACGGCTGGCTGGACGAACGCTCGGTCGTTCTCGAATCCTTGTTGGGGATCAAGCGCGCCGGCGCGGACGCCATTTTAAGTTACTGCGCGGGGAAGGTCGCGGGTTGGTTGCGGGAAGGGTCATGAGCCGATGGCGGTATTGGCTGCCGGCGGGATTGGGCGTGGCGGCGACGAGCGTTTTTTTTCTGTCCGTCATGCGACCGCCCGGCGTGACTTCCTCCAGATTCGGTCAAGATTTGCCCTGGCAAATTACCCGAAGCCAGAACGGCGCCACAATCGGCGTCTTCGGTTTGACCATCAATGAAAGCAGCTTGCGCGATGCGGTCCATAAACTGGGCCGGCGCTATGAGTTGGGACTTTTTCAAAATCCGGCCGGTCAATTAAATCTGGAAGCTTATTTTCGCGATGCGGTGATCGGCGGCTTGAACGCTCGCCTGGTGCTGTCGGCGCGCTTGTCCGAAGAACAATTGAATGCCCTGCTCGCGCGGGCCGGGGCGGGCAAACCCACCGCCGAGGGCGGCCGCCGTTATTCGGTTTCGGACGCCGATCAGGATTTAGCGCTGACGGCGACGGTCAGCGCCATCACCTACCTGCCGGTCATCAAGTTCGACGCGGACGTAGTGCGCAAGCGTTTCGGCGAACCGACCGAGCGGGTTGCGGTCAAGGATGGAACCCATTGGCTCTACCCGGAACTGGGTTTGGATCTGCTGCTGGGCGATAGCGGTGAAGCGCTGTTTCAATACGTGCCGCCCCCCGAATTCGCGCGGCGGCTAAAAGCGCCGCTGGACCACTGAGGCTTGAGGCCGACCATGACCAAAAAAATTGATCGATACGCCGTGATGGGCAATCCCATCGACCACAGTCAATCGCCCCGCATTCATGCCTTATTCGCGGCGCAAACCGGCCAAGCGCTCGACTACCGCGCCATTCTGGTCGAACGGGGCGGCTTTGCCGAAGCGGCCCGCGACTTTGGCGGGCGCGGCGGGCGAGGTCTGAACGTCACCGCGCCGTTCAAGCAGGATGCGTGGGTGTTTGCCGATCTATTGAGCGCCGCCGCCGAGCGCGCCGGCGCGGTCAATACCCTCATTTTCGAAGCCGGCGGCGTGCGCGGCGAGAATACCGACGGCCCCGGTCTGGTGCGCGATTTAACCGTCAATCACGGCTATCCATTGGCCGGCCAGCGTATTCTAGTAGTGGGGGCCGGCGGCGCGGCCCGAGGGATTTTGCAACCGCTGTTGCTGGAAAAACCCAGTCAGTTGGTCGTCGCCAACAGAACCTCGGAAACCGCCTTGGAACTTGCCCTGCGATTTGGCGACTTGGGACGGCTTTCAGGCTGCGGGTTCCACGATTTGGTCGGCCAGCAGTTCGATTTGATCGTCAACGCCACGGCGGCGTGGGTGGAGGACGCGGCGCCGCCGTTGCCAGAGAACGTGTTAGTTTCCGGCGGCTGGTGTTATGACATGAGCTACGGCAAGCGACCGAGCCCATTCATGCGGTGGGCTCAGGGATGCAACGCCGGGCGCGTGCTGGATGGGTTGGGGATGCTGGTGGAGCAGGCCGCCGAAGCGTTTCAATTGTGGCGCGGCGTCCGGCCGGACACCGCGCCGGTGATCGAAGCATTGCGGGAAGTGGGTTCCTAAATTGCGTTGCAAACCAGAGAGCCGCTAATCCAGGTCGTAAACCTCAATCAAGCTGTTGCCGACCGTGCCGTTCGCTCCCCGCACGATGGCGGTGTAGGCTCCAGGTTGCAGCGTGGCGAGAATTGACGATTCCTGAGCGTGGGTCGGCGTCTTGCGCAGAGCCTGCAACTCCAGCTTTTGACTGTCCTGCCAGTTGTCGTTACTGGTCAGAACGGATTGACCGCGAAACAGCGTGACGGTGGGGTCCGCCAAGGCGTCAGGCACGTTGGCGCCGCTCAAAGCGGGTCCGAGGGCCCGGATCAACACGCGCTTGGGATTGTTGGCAACCACAAAGCCCGCGATCATCACATTGTCGCCGTTCTCGGTTCGCCCGCGCGTGGAGACATTGATCAGACGGCTTTCCGAACCGTTGATTTCGTAAACCTCGACCAAGGCGTTGCCGGTCGTATCCCCGACGCCCCTTACGATGGCGGTGTAAGGACCTGGATCGAGCGCGGTGAGAATGGCTGATTCTTGCGGGTCGGAAGGGGCTTTGCGAGTGGCTTGTATCGCGGCCGCTTGGCTGTCTTGCCAGTTATTGTTGCTGGCCAGAACGGTTTGCCCTTTATAAAGGGTGACGGTCGGATCGTAGAGCAAGTTCGGAACGCCCGCTTTGGCCATGGAAGGCCCGATGGCGCGGATCAAAACCTGTTTTGGGCTGCCGCCTTTAATCACGAAGCCGGCGATCAGCACATTGTCGCCGGTGCCGACCCAGGCGCGGGTGGACAGGTTGACCAGCCGGGCAGTCGAGGATGAACCTTGAGTGGGAACGCCCGTCTCCGTCGGTGTTGGCGTTTCCGTGCCGGGTGTTTCGGAGTTGGAGCCACCGCCGGATCCGGTTGTTGAAGGATCGGGCGTTTTGGAGTTGGAACCGCCCGAGCCCGACGTTGAAGCGCCCGCGACGATCGCGGAGACCTCATTTGAAAAATCACTTTCCTTGCCTGCTCCGTCAAAAGCGGTGACCGCAAAGTAGTAAAGGCCGTCGGCAAGATTGCTAATCGTATGGTTAGTCGTTGAACTGGAGTCAATTTTTATATTAATTAGATATTTTTTGCTGTATTTTCCATAGTAGATTCTGTACCCGGAAACAGGTCCTGAACTCGGCTCCCACTGTAACGAAACTTGTGCTGCTATAGCGAGGGCAGGAAACAACAAGCTCAGAAATAAATTAAAAAACAGTGATTTATTAAATAATCTAAGTAAAAAGAATATGATGTAATTGTGTTTCATAAAAATTTCTTAATATGTGCAAGAACCTCTCTGAGAATAAAAGAAAATAACCTAATTTGTCTAGTTTAGTGTTAATGAAATCACTGCGGACGCTGCGAATCTACCTTATGGACCGATTGATGCGCTTCAAATGGCAACTAGCGGAATGGCTTACTGGGGAGCGCTTTACGTTAATTTCAGTTAATAATCAATTTCATGGATGAATAAATGTTCAAGGTGTTCGAAGCGATTGCAAAATTTCTCGACTGGGCACAGGAAGTGACGAGCTAAATCTTGTTATTCGGCGAAAGCGCGGAGGATGCCGGGGATATTGCGCCAGCTACTGAGGTTGGTGGAATAGAAGATTAGACCAGATGCAGTGAGGCCGGCGAGGTCGGCCCTGCCGTCGGCGTTGAGATCGCCGGCGTGGAGTTGGGCGAGGATGCCGGGGATATTGCGCCAGCTACTGAGGTTGGTGGAATAGAAGATTAGACCAGATGCAGTGAGGCCGGCGAGGTCGGCCTTGCCGTCGCCGTCGAGGTCGCCGGCGATCAGGGAATCAAGCTGTCCGGGGATGTTGCGCCAACTAGTGAGGTTGGTGGAGTAGAAAATTTGGCCGTTGTTGGCGAGGCCGGCGAGGTCGGCCTTTCCGTCGCCGTCGAAGTCGCCGGCGATCAAGGAATCAAGCTGTCCGGGGATGTTTCGCCAAGCGGTCAAGTCGGTGGAATAGTAGATACCGCCGGTTCCGGTGAGACCGATTAGATCGGCCTTGCCGTCGCCGTTGAGGTCGCCCGCGCGGAGTTGGGCGAGCTTTCCTGGGATGTTGCGCCAAGTGGTTAGATCGGTGGAATAAAAGATTTGGCCGTTATCGGCGAGGCCGGCGAGGTCGGCTCTGCCGTCGCCGTTGAGGTCGCCCGCGCGGAGTTGGGCGAGCTGTCCGGGGATGTTTCGCCAAGCGGTCAAGTCGGTGGAATAGTAGATACCGCCGGTTCCGGCGAGACCGGCTAGATCCTCAGCGCCGTCGTTGTTGAAGTCGTAATGTGTTGACTGAGGCGATGGATGGGTGACGTGACCAGTGCGGCGATAACTGCCGCGCCCCGTACCCCAAGTGACCCTCGCATTGCTTGTGCCAGGTAGGTCATAGGCTACCAAACCCGTGTGAGTCGTGCCGATCAGAAGCTCCAAATCGCTGTCGCCGTCGATATTGGCCAATGTCGGCGCTGGCAGTGCTCCGCCCCAATCATCGCCCGTCGCCGGCAAGGCTACGCTGAATAGCTGCGTTCCCTGCCAGTTGACGATTTTCAGTTCGCCGACGGAGTTGCTCCCTTTCTGCGTCCAAGTCGTGAAGATCACTTCGGCTTTGCCGTCCCTGTCCAGATCGGCCGCCAAGGGTTCGGACGCAAAACGGAATGCGCCGCCGGTATACACTTCGAAAGGCCAGTTGTATTTCTCAATTTTATCGAGCCAGTAGGCGTGTAGCCGGCCGTCGTAAGAGGGATACAAAATTTCCTTGAAACCGTCGCCATCTAGATCGGTGGCGACGGGATTCGGTACATTGTTCTCAATGACGTTGTAATCTTCGGTTAAAGGAGCGGCGCTCGCGTCAGGCGATGGAATGACCGTCCAATCAAAGCCGTTGTCCGACCATCGGGTTCGATCCGCTTTGAAAATAAAAGGCGCTTCGTAGAGGTTCGTGTAAGGATTGGTGCCGCAGTTGTAGACGTTACCGACCACGATGATTTCCGGCACGCCGTCGCCGTTCACGTCAGCGATGGAAGGTGCGGAGTTGGCGAAATTGGGCCGGTGTTCGACGCCGCAATTGGCGTATCCGCGCAGATCCACGGCGTGATCGACATGCACGCCGACGCGCGCCCAAGGCTTGTTTTGTCCGCCGACCAGACCGTAGAGGGCGTTCGCGCGCGCAGGCGAGCCATCGTTCTTGAAAGCGGCGATGTAGTGGGTGTCGTTCGGGCCGATGATTTCGCCGCGCCCGTCGCCGTCGATATCGGCCACGCCGATGTTTTCGTTGTAGCAGCCCGCCGCATAACCGTTGGCATCGCTATCTGACATCTTGGGCCAACCGGCGCGCAGCGCGCCGGTATGCTCGTAAACGAACCACTGATTGTCCGAGCGCGTCGAGCAGATCACGATTTCCAGATCGCCGTCGTTGTCGAGGTCAGCAACGGCCAAGCTGCGGATCTCGTTGCTGGCGCCAGTCGGCCGGACCGGCCAGCCGGGAAAGTTGGTCCCGTTTCCGGTATAAACGGAGAGGTAACCGGAACCGTCGGCGGTCACGATTTCGACCGCGCCATCTTGGTTTAAGTCGGCGACGACGATACTCGGCCATAACCGGCTGCCGCCCGGAGAGCGGGCGTGCCACTTGATCGCGCCCGTCGCGCCATTGACCGCCATCAGCGTGTAGGCGCCCCAAAGCACTTCTTTTTGGCCGTCGCCGTCGATGTCGGCGACGGCGGGAGAGGCGTACCAACCGGTCTCGCACCACGATCCTGGCCAGCAGCTCGACCATTTCAGGGTTGGCGCTCCAAGGGCTGCGTTGGCGGCCGTGAAGGGGCTGAGAATCGCAAACGATAAGCCAATGAAGAAAGCCTGCTTAAGAAGCGACCGAGGTAGAGTCAACATGATGGAAATCTATTCTGATCAAAAGATTCTGGATCGAAGTGTAAGATAGATCGAGCGATGAATTCTAATCCTTCAAACGACAACAAAATCGCAATTACGAAAAATCCCGGCCGTAGCCGGGATGAGAGGACGCATGACGATTAATCAGCGAGCGTATTGAGGATGCCGGGCATATTGGTCCACGATCTGAGATTGGTCGTGTACCAGATGGTCCCATTGCCGGCGATACCGGCAAGATCGACTCGCCCGTCATCATTGAGGTCAGTCGCCACTAACTGATTAAGCTGGCCCGGAATATAGTTCCAGCTGCTGAAATTGGTGGTGTAAAATATATTGTTATTGGACAAACCCGCCAAATCAGCTTTGCCATCATTGTTGAAGTCGCCCAAGACTATTTGGCTCAGGATGCCAGGCGGGTTGTTCCAACTCGCGAGGTTTACGGTATACCAGATCGTATTATTGCTGGCCAAGCCTAGTAAATCGTCTCGACCATCACCATTTATATCGCCGACGCGCAGTTGACTGAGGAGACCGGGGATGTAATTCCAGGTGCTGAGGTTGGTGGAGTAGTAGATTCCGCCGTTGCTGGTGAGGCCGGCAAGATCGTCTCGGCCGTCGCCATTGAAATCACCGACCTGAAGTTGGCCGAGCAGGCCAGGGATATGGTTCCAAGTGCTGAGGTTGGTGGTGTAGAAGATCAGGCCGTTACTGGTGAGGCCGGCAAGGTCGGCTTTCCCATCACCATTGAAATCGCCGGCGACGAGCTTGTTAAGGATGCCGGGGACGGTAGCCCACGTTCTCAAGTTGGTGGAGTAGTAGATTCCGCCGTTACTGGCGAGGCCGGCCAAGTCAGCGTACCCGTCGCCATTGAAGTCGGCGGCGATCAGTTTGCTAAGTTGGCCGGAAATTGGGGTCCAGGCGCTCAGGTTAACCGAATAATAAACGCCGTTGGCGCTGGTGAGGCCCGCTAGATCGTCTTTGCCATCCGCGTCGAAATCGGAATGCAGGGGATTGTAATCGCCAGGTTGAGCGACAATCTCGACGGAACCGATATCGACCTTGCCTCCGGAAATGCGAGGAGAACCGCGTTGGTCGGCGGATGTGCCTGCCGGAATCAAAAGGTTATTGCCAGCATTGATCGCGGGACTACCTGCGATCGGTGAGTGAGTCAGGGTGGGGCCGCCGTTATTAGTAAGGGGGCCAATCGCCATGCCGATGGGATTGGCGAGAATGATGTCGCTGGTGATGGGGCTAGCGCCAAACAAGCCTGAAGCTCCGTTTTCGCCAAAAAGGTTATTGCCTTGGGAGGTGAACGTACCACTTGATCTGTATGCTTCAGAACCATTGAATGCCCTATTGCCTGCTAAGATACTGTTGCTGATAGATACTCCGCCTCCGCCGATATAAAGGCCACCACCCCTTCCAAACTCCGCAGAGTTATTTGTAAGCGTGCTATTGAGTATATTTAATGTGCTTCTTGAGTAAACTCCACCACCACCTTCAGTGCTAGAAGAACCTTGGCAGTTATTTCCGGAAAGAGTGCTGTTCAATAATGTAAGCGTGCCAATTTGGTTAAAGATACCGCCACCACTTCCACTGGTACAAGAATTCCCAAACAATGTGCTCTCTTGGATGGTCATCGTCCCATATCTGAGAAAGATGGCGCCTCCTCCAAAAGCAGAATTACCATTCATTGTGCTTTTCTTAATGATTATCGTGCCTGAACGACTATTATAGATTCCTCCGCCGACATCAGCAGAAGTATTATTAATAAAAGAGCTGTTATTAATGGTAACGATTCTAATGCTTGTATCGTTATATATGCCTCCTCCTTGTACATCGGCTGTATTATTATTAATTGAGCTATTATTAATAGTTAACGTCCCTTCATAATTATAAATTCCGCTACCATATCTGTATGTTGTGTCGGAAATGGTGCTGTTGTTGACAGTCAGTGTGCCTTGGTCATTATAAATCCCACCGTTCTTGATAGTTAGGTTAGAAATGGTTGATGTTGTGCCTTGGTTAACCGTAAATATCCGTTGTGTATTGTTGCCGCTGATGGTGAGTGCGTTTGCGCCGGGTCCGTTAATGATGAGATTGCCGCGAATAGAAAATCCACCTGTTGTCAGCAAGATGCCGCTCAGTCCGGTATCGAAAACGATTTCGTCGTCGGTGGCGGTCGCGGTGTTGGCGTCGAGGATCGCCTGTCGCAACGAGCCTGCACCACTGTCATTAAGGTTAGTGACGGTAAAAGTAACTGCTTGAGTCGGTGAGGCAAACAATATTAAAGAAATACCGAGCGCTTTGATGGCAATTGAACCTTGAGCGCTTTGATGCGAGTAGATTTGGTATTCGTTACTTTTCGCTTTCATACACGACCTCTATGAGTTATGTGGAGAAATGGAACGATTAGTTTCAACGGTTGAGGGTAGATTTTTAAAACGTTCCCTCGATATTTATTATTCGATTGACGCTGGCTTAGGCAAGCCTACTAAAAATGCAAAAATATAGTTGTTATTGTTAATTTATTTTGTCTAGGGCTAAAAATGTAGTGTTAGCTTTTCGACAATAAAAGTCGTTGAGGTGAGTTGAAGATTGATGGCGATTAATCTCGCAGATCGATTTCCGACAGAAAGAGCAAAATGCTTAAATTTTGTAAAAAATAAGTTACATGGTAGAAATGATATTAATATCAAAAATTTGTAAGGCTAAGTTCGCGCAAAATGTAGCAAAAATTATGCCATGCTGTGTTATTCAGAGGAAACGGCTTGTTTCGAAGAAGTAACTTAAATGAGTAGCGTTCAATTTCATTGCAGAAAGCCAAAACTGACTTTTTACGAAAAAATAGGCTTAGTTTTTTTAGATAACCTGTTTTGATAAGCGTTGTGAGGCCACTGTGGCCCGTTTAATTTTTTTGAGAGGGCCACTGTGACCCTCTTGTCGATCTGATAAAGTAGGCTGTGAATTTAACCTTTGAGAAACTACACATGTGCAGATTCTTGAGCCTACTAGAAGGCTCAAGTCGTTAGTAAAAAGAGGCAAAATTCACAGATTAACCTGCAATATTAAGGATGGACCGAAGGTTGTGACAGACCCGTTTAAAATGATGGGCCTATTACACTAGAGACGCGGATCAGCGAAGTAAAAATTCTGATCGGGCGATAAAGGTGGAGAAGTCGATTTAATTAACAGCGTTTAAATCGACCCAGTGAAGTTGAACGAACTTTCCTGTGATATTCGTCGGCTGGCCGAGATGGCGAGGTCACAAAGCTGGCTGTTAATGCCGACATGGTTGAGGTGAACACTATCGCTTTTAGTGAAATTTCCCGCGATTAAGTTGAGGATCGCACTCGAAACGTTAAATGACTGTTAGACCTTCAATGACGCAAAATCTGACTTAAAAACAGCTTTGTCCGATCCGACCGAGGGTTGGTGAAAAACTCCCTCGGCGAGTTTTGCTCGATGATTTCGCCGCCGTCCATAAAGATCACCCGATGGGCGACGGTTTTGGCGAAGCCCATCTCGTGGGTGACGCAAATCATGGTCATCCCGTCCTCGGCCAGCGCCACCATGGTCTCTAGCACCTCCTTGATCATCTCCGGGTCCAGCGCCGAGGTCGGCTCGTCGAACAGCATGATCTTGGGGTTCATGCACAGGCTGCGGGCGATGGCGACCCGCTGCTGCTGGCCGCCCGATAATTGACCCGGATACTTGCCGGCCTGTTCGGGAATCTTCACCCGCTTGAGATAGCGCATCGCGATCTCTTCGGCTTCCTGGCGCGGCAGCTTGCGCACCCAGATGGGGGCGAGCGTGCAATTTTCCAGCACCGTCAAATGCGGAAAGAGGTTGAAGTGTTGGAACACCATCCCGACTTCGCGGCGGATGCGCTCGATCTGTTTGACATCGTGCGTCAATTCCTGACCGTCCACCACGATCCGACCGCGCTGGTACTCCTCCAAGTGATTGACGCAGCGGATGGTGGTGGATTTGCCGGAACCGGAGGGTCCGCAAATCACGATCCGCTCGCCCTTGTGCACGGTCAGATTGATGTCTTTCAGCACATGGAACGCGCCGTACCATTTATGGACGCCCTGCATGTCGATCATGATCTGATCGGACAGCACGGCATCGGCGGGGGTGGGAGACGATTCAGGCATGGCGGGATTTCCTAGCGCTTGTGGCCGGTGTGCAGGCGTTTTTCCAGATTCTGGCTGTAGCGGGACATGCCGAAACAAAATAGCCAGTAGACGGCGGCGGCGAATACGTAACCCTCGGTCGAAAAGCCCAACCATTCCGGATTGGTGGTGGCGTTGTGGACGATGTTCATCAGGTCGAACAGGCCGATAATCAGCACCAGGGAGGTGTCCTTAAACAGCGCGATGAAGGTGTTGACGATGCCGGGGATCACCAGTTTCAGGGCCTGCGGCAGCACGATCAGCAGCATGGATTTCCAATAGCCCAAGCCCAGGGCGGCGGCGGCTTCAAGCTGGCCTTTGGGGATCGCCTGCAAGCCGCCGCGCACCACCTCGGCCATGTAGGCCGCTTGAAACAGCGTCACGCCGATCAAGGCCCGCAGCAGCTTGTCGAAATTCATCCCGGCGGGCAGAAACAGCGGCAGCATCACCGAGGACATGAACAGCACGGTGATCAGCGGCACCCCGCGCCAGAATTCGATGAAGGTCACGCACAAAGTTTGAATGGCCGGCATCCCGGAGCGCCGGCCCAGCGCCAGCAACACCCCCAGCGGCAAGGCGGCGGTCATCCCGACCCCGGCGATGACCAAGGTCAACAGCAAGCCTCCCCAACTGCTGGTGTCCACCGCCGGCAGCCCCAACACGCCGCCGCGCAGCAGCACGAGCGCGATGAGGGGAAACGCCAGCAACAGACCCAAGCCCAAGCGCACTTTGACTCTATCCGGCACGGATCGAACGAACAGCGGAGCCGCGCCGAGGAGTAAAACCAGCACGACCGCGTCGACCCGCCAGCGTTGGGCTTCCGGGTAAAAGCCGTACAGGAATTGATCGAAGTGAACCCGGATAAAGGTCCAGCAGGCGCCGCTGTTGGCCGCGCACGCCTCCCGACTGTCGCCGCTCCAGGTCGCGTCCAACAAGGCCCAGCGCAGCAGCGGAGGAATCAGGGTCAACAGGAGATACAGCGCCAGCACCGTCAACGCGACGTTAAACGGCGAGGACAACAGATTGCGTCGCGCCCAGCCCAGCGCGCCGACGGCGCTGGCGGGCGGCGGCAGGTCGGGATGGGGAACGTGAGGTTCGGCCATTTAACGCTCCACCAGCGCCACCCGGCGGTTGTAGGCATTCATCAGCAGCGAAATCAGCAGGCTGATGGTCAGGTAAACCGCCATGGTGATGGCGATGCATTCGATGGCCTGACCGGTCTGGTTGAGCACGGTGCCGGCGAAGGAGGACACCAAATCCGGATAGCCGATGGCGGCGGCCAGGGACGAATTCTTGGTCAAATTCAGATATTGATTGGTCAGCGGCGGAATGATTACCCGCAGCGCCTGCGGCAAAATGATCAGCCGCAAGGTTTGACCGGAATGGAGTCCGAGCGAAAGCGCCGCCTCGGTCTGGCCGTGGCTCACCGCCTGGATGCCGGCGCGGACGATTTCGGCGATGAAGGCGGCGGTATAAATGGACAGCGCCAGCAGCAGCGAGGCCATTTCCGGAATCACCACCCAACCGCCCCGGAAATTGAAGCCTTGTAATTCCGGGAACTGCCACGCCAGCGGCGATCCCGCCAGCCAGTAAGCCAGCAGCGGCAAGCCCAACAACAGCGCCAGCGAAACCGATGCGGTGGGAAATTGTTGGCCGGTCGCCATCTGGCGGCGGTGCGCCCAGCGTTTCAGATGCCAAACCGCTCCGACCGCGACGGCGAGCGCCGCCAGCACCCAGCCGAAACCCGGCTGAAACTGCGGGGCGGGCAGATACAGCCCTCGGATGTTCAGAAACAGTGCATCGCCCAGATTCAAGCTTTGGCGCGGGGCCGGCATCGCCCGCAACACCGCGAAATACCAAAAGAAAATTTGTAACAACAGCGGAATGTTACGGAACGTTTCGATGTAGACCAAAGCCAGGCGCGAAACCAGCCAGTTCTTGGACAGACGGGCGATGCCGATCACGAAGCCCAGCACAGTCGCCAGCACGACGCCCAGCGCCGACACCAGCAAGGTGTTAAGCAGCGCCACCCAAAACACGCGGCCGTAGCTGGCGGTCGGCGAATACGGGATCAGCGTTTGAATGATGTCGAAACCGGACGGCGAGGCCAGAAAATCGAAGCCGGAAGCGATGCCCAGCCGGCGCAGGTTGTGCTGGGTATTGTTAAAAATGTAAAGGCCGACGGCGATTGCGACGATCAGGGCAATGATCTGAAACAGGATCGCGCGGGTTTGCGGGTTGTTCCAAAACGGCGGTTTGATCGGAGCGGGAGCCGGTTCGATCATGGATTTTCCGGTCATTCAGGGTGGTTTCGCGGGAGGAACCCCTTCCGCGCGAGCGGGGAAGGGATCGGAGGCAACAGCGCGAAAGCCTCAGCGCACCGGCGGCGCGTACTGCAACCCTCCCTGATTCCACAACGCGTTCAAGCCGCGCTGAATTTTCAGCGGACTGCCCGCGCCGACATTGCGGTCGAAGATTTCACCGTAGTTGCCGACTTGCTTGATGACGGTCGCCATCCAGTCAGGGGCCAGACCGAAATCCTTACCTTTGTCGCCCTCGACGCCCAGCAAGCGCTTCACGTCGGGATTGGTGGATTTTTTCATTTCGTCCACGTTCTTGGAGGTGACGCCCAGTTCCTCGGCGTTGACCATGACGTAAAGCGTCCATTTGACGATGTCGAACCAGTCGTCGTCGCCGTGGCGGACCACCGGGCCCAGCGGCTCCTTGGAAATCACTTCCGGCAGCACCACGTAATCGTCCGGCTTGGCCAGCTTGATGCGCTGGGCGTAGAGCTGCGACTGATCCGAGGTGAGCACATCGCAGCGGCCCGCTTCCAGGGATTTGGCGCTTTCGTCGGATTTGTCGTAAGTGATGGGCGTGAATTTCATCTTGTTGGCGCGGAAGTAGTCGCTTAAATTCAGTTCGGTGGTGGTCCCCGCCTGTACGCAAACGGTGGCTCCGTCCAGATTCTTCGCGCCGGTGACACCCAGTTTCTTGTTGACCAAAAAGCCTTGACCGTCGTAATAGGTCACTCCGGTAAAATTCATGCCTTGGGCCGAATCGCGGCTGGAGGTCCAGGTGGTGTTGCGCGACAGTACGTCGATTTCGCCCGATTGCAGGGCGGTAAGGCGTTCCTTGGCGGTGAGCGGCGTGAACTTGAGCTTGGTGGAATCGCCGAACACGGCGGCGGCGACGGCGCGGCAGACATCCACGTCGATGCCGTTGTAATTGCCTTTCTCATCGGCGAAGGAGAATCCCGGCAGGCCGTCGCTGACGCCGCATTTGATGAAGCCGTTTTTCTTGATGGCGTCCAAGGTGGCGCCGGCGTTGGCGGCGTTGGCGGCGAAAAGCAGGGAAGCAAGCAGCAGGGTTTTGGATCCGTTCATGCGCGGTTTCCTCAGGCACAAGGATGGTTAATGGAGGCAGGTTGGGGCATATTGAGCGCCATTAATAACTCAAACTCTAGGCGAAATTATAGTGTGGTTTGTATGAAACTGGGGTTGGCGTGATGGTCCGGGCGTTGTTGACTCGTGGCCTTTCCACTGTCCGCGCCGCGGTGGACTTGATCCATCAAGCCATGAGGCCGGGCGAATTTTATTTGGGGGCCAGCTATTCGACCGAACATACCCCGCTGCGGCTGTCGGCGGACGGTTTTTATCTGGAGCCCGCCGACGCGACGCCGGAGGCCTATGTCGCGTGGTTGCTGGCGCTATGCCAGGATCGAGGCTTTACCCTGGTCTGGCCGCAAAGCCGCTGGTCGCTGTTGCTCGACGAACGCGCGCGTTTTACCGGTGCGGGCGTGCGGTTGATCTTGCCGTGTCCGGATTCGGAAACGCTGGCGGAGATCCAGGATAAATCCCGCGCCAACGCCCGCTTGGCCGACGCCGGCGTGCCGTTGCCGCACACCCTGCCAGTCAGCACCGGCGCGGAGTTTGGCGAGGCGGTCGCGGCGCTGCGCGACGGTGGGCGGCGGGCGTGCGTCAAGCCGGTGCGGTCGATCTACGGCCTCGGATTCCGGTTGATCGATAACAGCAAGCGACCGCTGGAGCGCTTTTTGGCCAACGATTGCTTCACCGTCGGCGAGAGCGAATTCGCGCGCTTGCTCGATTCGGCGGAAGGGCAAACGCCGTTTTTGGCCATGGAATATTTGGCCGGCGACGAACGTTCGATCGACTGTCTGGCCGATCGAGGCCAGTTGGTGCGCGCCATCGTGCGCCGCAAGCCCGCGAACTCGCAGTGGCGCTGGCAAATCATCGAGGACGACGCCGAAGCCTGGGACATCGCCCGCCGCGCCATCGCCGCGTTCCAGCTGCACGGTTTGATCAACGTGCAAACCCGCGAGCGAATCGAGTCCGACGGACGCCGCCAGCAGTGTTTCCTGGAAGTCAATCCGCGCATGTCCGGCGGCCTTTATCTGTCGTGTCAGGCCGGGTTGAATCTGCCGTATTGGCTGCTGCGGCTGGCGTGCGGCACGGTGGACGCGCAACAGATCCCACGGCCGGCCAGCGGCGTGCAAGTCGCCAAAATCGAACAGGCGGTAATTTTGTGACCGACGGACGGGCGGAGGCCATCGATCAGCCACGCCGCGTGACGGCGTCGATCCAGGCCGGACGGCTGCTGCTTGAGGTCCGCCGCGAGGAGCTGCCGCTCGATGCCTGCGTGACCTATGCCACCCGCCAGAATCCCCGGCGGCTCTTTCTGTTCGTGAGCAAGGTGTTGGGCAAGCATTGGCCGGTCAAACCCAGCGTGATGCGCGATGTCCACCGCCGGCTGGCCGAAAAAATTGCCGGTTTGCCGGGCCCTTTGCTGGTCATCGGGCTGGCGGAAACCGCCACCGCCTTGGGTCGCGGCGTGGCGGAGGAGGCAGCCCTGCAAACCGGGCGGGACGATATCCTATACCTGTCAACTACCCGTTATCTTTTATCGCATCATCTCGCTTTGGGGTTCGATGAATCCCACAGCCACGCGCCCGATCACGCGGTTTATTGGCCCGCGCCGGCCTTGAGGCCATTGTTTCAGGCGGCGCGGACCTTGGTGTTGGTCGACGATGAAATCTCCACCGGCCGGACCCTGCTCGAACTGGCTCGCGCTTATCTGCGGCTCAACCCCCGGATCGAGCAGGTGGCGTTCGCGTGCATCACCAACTGGTTGAGCGACGCGCGGCGGCGGGATCTGACAGAGGCGCTGGAACGGCCGCTGCGCTGCCCCTGCCTGATTGAGGGCCACTTCCGCTTCGAGCCCGAGCCCGAGTTTCCCGCGCCGGAACTGCCGCGAGTTATCGCCCCTGCGGGTCGCCGGCACGATGCGATCGTCGCTGATCCGGCGCGGACCGGAGTGCTGGCTGGCCGGTGGAGGCCGCCGCTTGGCTTGCCCGCGCCCGACTCCGACCGGCCGCTCGCGGTCATCGGCACCGGTGAATATACCTACACCCCTTACCGGCTCGCGCTGGCGTGGGAGGAGCAGGGGCGGGACGTGCGGTTTCAATCCACCACCCGCTCGCCGATCCTGCTCGGCGACGCCATCGCCAACCGGCGCGAGTTTCCGGATCATTACGGCGACGGCATTCCCAATTATCTTTACAACCTCGACCCGGATCGGTTGCCGGTCTTTTGTTACGAGCACCCCGCCATGCTAGCGGCGCATCCGCTGGCGGACGAGCTGGGCGGCTTGGCCTTGGCGACGGAGCCTCCATGCCGAGAATCGTGATTTTTCTCGATCTCGACGACACGATTTTGCAGACCGCGCCGAAATGTCCGCCGGACGAACCGCTCCAGCCGGCGGCGACCGACCGGGCCGGCGCGGCGCTGTCGTTCATGACCCGCGCCCAACGGCGCTTGTTGGACCACTGGCTGGCGGAGGGGACGGTGATTCCGGTCACCGGCCGCACCGACGATGCGCTGGCGCGGGTGCTGATCGCGTTCAAATCGTGGCGGATCACCCATCACGGCGCGGTCGTCCGCCAGCCCGACGGGCGGTTGCCGCCTTGGTGGCGGGAGGCGGTGGAACCGTGCTTGACGGCGGCGCAACCCGCGTTGCGGGCAATCGCCGACCGGTTGAGCGCCTCGGCGGAGCCGGGCGGCTATCGCGTCAGCCGCCACGCGGTCGAAGGGCGGTTGACCTACGTTTCGATCAAGGCCGATGATGACGGTTCGGCGCTGGCGGCGGTGCGGGCGCGGGTGATGGCGGCCGGTCTGCCGCCGGAATTGCTCCTGCACCACAACGGTAACAACTTGGCGCTGACGGTCGCCGGCGCGCAAAAGCAGGACGCCGTGCGCCGGGTGATGGCCGAATTGGCCCAGGAGGGGCCGATCATGACGATCGGAGCCGGCGACAGCCTGACCGATCTTGGATTCATGCAACTGTGCGATTTCGCCGTGACGCCCAAAGCCAGCCAAATCCAGCGTGAAACCTGGGTGCACTATCCCCCATGAGCCCTTTCACCGGTAGCTATCGCGCCGAGGACGCCGTCTTTCTGCTCAAGCCGATGCGGCTGGAGATGGTGGACGTGGAAACCAAGGAGCAGTTGATCCAATCCGGCCAACGGCATTACAGCGAATTGCTCGCGCCCGAGAAAATTCCGGACCCGCATTATCTGGCGCTGTTCGAAGCCCTGACCGCCCGCTACGCCCGCCGCTTGGCGACGGAGATCATGAGTCTGGCGCATTATTTGACCTTGAGCCGGCCCGCGGAGGTCACGCTCGTTTCGCTGGCGCGGGCCGGAACGCCGGTCGGCGCGTTGCTGGTTCGAGCCCTGCGGCGGTTGGGGCGCGGCGACGCGCGCCATTATTCGATTTCGATCATCCGCGACCGGGGCATCGACGAAAACGCGCTGGCGTTCATCCTGCGCCGCGAGCACCGCCAAGCGGCCGGCTTGGCGTTCGTGGACGGGTGGACCGCCAAGGGGGTGATCGCCGAGGAACTGCGCCGGGCGCTGGTGCAATGGAACGCTTGCCAGCCCGAACGGCTGGATGAGAGCTTGCATGTGGTGTCCGACATCGGCGGCGCGGCCGAGGTCGCGGCGACATACGACGATTACGCGATTCCCAGCGGGATTTTGAACGCCACCGTTTCGGGTTTGACCAGTCGGTCGATTCTGAATGCGTCCATCGGCCCGGACGATTTTCACGGCTGTGTGTTTTACGACGATTTCGCGCCTCACGACCGTTCGAACTGGTTTCTCGATCAGGTCGCGCGCTATTTCACCCAAGTCGAGCCGGAGCCGATCCGGCTGCCGTCCCGCGAGCAATGGCTGCGGCGGCGGGCGATGAACGGGTTTTTGAACCGGCTGTACCTGCGCTATCAAGTCGCCGACCGCAATTTCATCAAACCGGGGGTGGCGGAGGCCACGCGGGTGCTATTGCGCCGGCTGCCGTATTTACTGTTGTTGCGCGATCCCGATGCGCCCGACGTCGGACACTTGCGGGCATTGGCCGCCGGCAAACGGGTTCCGGTGCTGATCGAGACGGACATGCCGATTCAAGCGGCCGCCTTGATCAAGGGCGTGGCTTGATGGCGGCGTCAGCCGCCGGCCCCGGTGCGCGCCCAAGCCAGGAAGGCATCGCGGTTGCGCGAGCAGATCAAGACCTTGCCGTTTCCGGAAAAGCGCAGCACCACGCCTTCGCCGCTGGTGACGCTGTTCAAAAGATTCCCCAGCAACCCGGAACCGGCCTTGGCGGTGGTCACCGAGATTTCGTAATGCAGGCTGCTGTCCCAGGCGATGACGTGGGCGTTATCGATGATCACCTCCTTGCCCGGCTCTACCTCTAGCATGAAAATCGACCCGAAGCCGGACACCGCCAGCTGGCCCTTGCCGCTCGCCTCCAGCACGAAGAAACCGCCGCTTTGGCCGAACAAGGCGTTGCCGAGATTCTGCGTCCGGACGGCCAATTGCACCTCGGCGCTGGCGGCGACGAACGCGCCGTCGTTGAGGGTATAGCGCTGTGGTCCGACCTCGAGCATCTGGATCGCGCCCGGCAGCATCGGCGAGAGCAGGCAATCGCCGTCGCCTCGGGTCGCTTCGATGTGCTGCTGGAAAAAGGATTCGCCGCCGGCCAGCCGGCGCATCAGGGCGCTGCCCAGCCCGCCGCTCATCTTGCCTTGCAGGTCGAGGGTCGCTTCCATCATGACCATGGCCCCGGATTCGCAGTACATTTTTTCGCCTTTGCGCAGGGTTGCGTGCAAGAAAGGATCGATATCGCCAGTGATGGTGAAGGTGGGCATGACTAACCTCAATGGTGCGCGCCGCGTGGCTGATAAAGGGGTGTTCGGTTTTGAGATTCCACAAGTTCGGCATAATGCTGTTAAATAATCAATAATTGGGCGGTGAACGCTTCAAAAAAAGAGCGGAGCATGCAGATTTTCAAGTTTCCAGGGGAGGGCGGACGGGCCGGCTCGCGCAGCGCGGCGCGCCGCGCCGTCCGATGAATGCGGTTTCTCTCGATTTTCAGACCCTGTGGACGGGGGCGGAGGATCGCATCCGCGCCGAGCCGGTCTTGTCGCCGCAAGCGCTTGCGGCGATGCGTCTTGGCGCGTCGCTCTACATTCCGGCCACGCGGACGGATCTGGCCGCCATCGCCAACGGCGTGAAGTCGCCCGGACTGCGCTCGGTGATTTTTTGCACCGAGGATTCGGTGAGCGGCCGCGATCTGGAGCGGGCGCTCGATAACCTCGCGGCGTTGTTGCCGACGCTGGAGCCCGGACCGTTGCTGCGCTTCATCCGCCCGCGCAATCCGATGGTGTTGTGGCGGTTGTTGCAGTTGGAGGGGATCGAACGGATTCAAGGCTTCGCCTTGCCCAAATTCGGCCCGCGCCATTTGAATGATTGGTTGCGGGTGTGGGACGGCCGGAACTCGCATTATCTGCTGCCGATTCTGGAAACCGTGGACGCCTTCGACCACCGCAAGATGGAGCTGATGCGGGATCAATTGGAGGAATCGGGGTTAAAGGAGCATATCTTGTGCCTGCGCATCGGCGGCAACGATCTGTTGAACTTGCTCGGCATCCGCCGAAGCCGGGGGGCTACGGTTTACGATACGCCGCTGCGCGGCACCATCGCCGATCTGGTGCGGGTTTTCCATCCGGCTGGCTATCATCTAAGCGCTCCGGTGTTCGATTATCTCGATACGCCGGAGGTGCTGGCGCGGGAAGTGGAGGCCGATTTGCAACATGGTCTAGTCGGCAAAACCGCGATTCATCCGGCGCAAATTCCGGTGATTGAAGCCTTGTACCGCGTGGCTTTGGAGGATTATGAGACCGCCAAGGCGGTGCTCGCGCCCGACGCGGCGGCGGTGTTCAGACGCAACGATTCATTCTGCGAGCCCGCCACGCATTGGCGCTGGGCGCTGGGAGTGTTGGAACGCGCGCGGGTGTTCGGGGTGGCGGGCCTGCCTCCTGATTAGGGTCGCCGCCAAGCGGCTCAACCCGCGCTTTGGCAAGGTCCGGACCCGGCCTGCCCGCTTCGGAATCGGAACTTCCATCCCGCGTCGGCGGACAAAGAAGCGATCCTGATCGGTTTGCTAACACCTTAGCCTGATGAGTATTTCCTTGGTTTGATCGGGACACTAGGTTTACAGGAGGTCATACATGGCAAGCAATTTGTTGGAAACGTTAAAAACCCAATTCGGCGACGATTTGATCCAATCGTTCAGCGCCTTGACCGGGGAACAACCTTCGCTGATTCGAGCCGCGACCGAACGCGCCGGCGAGGCGACCCTGGCGGGATTGATCCATCGCGGTTCCATGCAAGACGGAGCCGCCACCCTGGCGAACGTGCTCAATGACGCGCGCTTCAATGACGATGCCGTGACGGCTCTTGCGGCTTCCGCGCGGGGCGGGAGCCTCCCCGCCAGTCTGATCGATCAAGGAAAAGCGCTGCTGGGTTCGCTTTTTGGCGATCGGACCGACGGATTGGCCCGTTGGATCGCCAGCGCCAGCGGCGTGGGCCAAGGCTCGGCGTTATCGCTGCTGAGCGTGGTCGCGCCCGCGGCGCTGAGCTTTATCAAACGCCAATTTAGCGGCAGCCCGGATGCATCGGGGCTGCGCGATTACCTCGACGGCCAACGGGGCTTTCTCGAACGCAGCGCGTCCGCCGCGGGGCTGCTGCCCGTGCTGGGCTGGCAGGGTTGGAAGGCCGCCGCTGGCGCTCCGGCGCACGGTGAGGTTTTGCCGGGGCGGGCGGTCATCGGGGATGCGCCGGAACGCGAGCGCGCCGGGTTCCCCTGGTATTGGTTGCTTTTGCTGTTGGGTTTGCTGTTCCTGGGTTTCATGCTGCTGCGCGGCTGCGATAGGATGACGGAGACGGCCCGTACTCCCGCCGTCAGGGAGACAGCGCCCGCAACCGCCACCTCGCCGGCCGCGCCCCGACAAGATTTCGCCGTATCGCCTGTCCAGCCGGTGGATCTGGTCTTGCGCGATAATGTAAGACTGAGGGTGCTTCCGGGCAGCATCGAGCACAAGCTGGTCTCCTTTATTGAGGATGCCAGTAAAGTGCCCGATCAAACGACGTGGTTTACCTTCGACGGCCTTGAATTCGAGACCGGCAGCGCCACGCTCAAGCCTTCGTCGCTGGAGCGGGTCAAGCAGATCGCCGCCATCCTGAAGGCCTACCCCTCGGTTAACGTCAAAATCGGCGGCTATACCGACAACGTGGGCGACCCTCAGACCAACCTGAAGATTTCCGGCGAGCGCGCCAAGGCGACCTTGCAAACGTTGGTCACCCTGGGCATCGGCGCGAATCGGATGGAAGCCGAAGGCTATGGCGAACAGCACCCGGTGGCGGATAACGCCACCGAACAGGGGCGACAGAAAAACCGTCGGGTCGATATTCGGGTGACCGCTAAATAAGCCATCCGCGTTGCGATGGGTCAGCGAGCGTTCAGAGCCTCGAAACGCTGGCCTGACCCGATGCGCCAAGGCCTCCGGTCGCACTGGAGGCCTTGTCGGTTCAGGCGATCAAACGCGATTCAGTGACCGAAATGGCGTTCGCATCGCGCGCGGCGGCTTGAAAAGGATCGCGACTGGTCAGTTTTGAAGCGCCGGGATGACGGCGTCCGGTCCGGTCATTCAGGATCAAAAATCTTTCCCGGATTCATGATGCCGTTCGGATCGAAAACCTGCTTGAGGGCCCGCAAATAACCGATTTCGGTTTGGTTCCGCGTGTAGTGTAAATAGGATTTTTTGGTCAGCCCGACGCCGTGTTCGGCGGAAATGCTGCCGCCGTGGCGTTGCAGCGCCGCGAACAAACGCTCGCTCACGTCCCCGCATTTTTTGGCGAAGGTCGCCGTCTCCATCTCTTTTGGTTTGAGGATGTTGATGTGGAGATTGCCGTCGCCGATATGCCCGTACCACAGCACCTCGAAATCGGGATACTCCCGCCGCAGCAGCCCGTCGATTTCCTGAAGCAGCGCCGGCACGCGCGAAATTCGCACCGCGATGTCGTTTTTGTAAGGCTGGTGCTCGCTGATCGATTCGCTGATGTCCTCGCGCAACCGCCAAAGCTCCTGGGCTTGTTGCTCGCTTTGGCTGATCGCGCCATCAACCAGCCAGCCTTGTTCGGCGCACTGTTCGAACAGCGCCAGCGCCGCGTCCGTGTGAAGCCCTTGCGGATTCTCGAATTCGGCGAGGACGTAGTAGGGCGTTTCGGTATCGAACGGCCGCTGCAAGCCTTTTTTCAGCACGTGCCGCAGCGCCAGCTCCGAGAAAAACTCGAAGGCGCTCAAATCCAGCTGGCCGCGCAGCGCGCCGTAAATGGCCATGATGCCGTTTAAGTCCGGCACGCCCAGCACCATCACGCTCGGCTCCCGCAATGGCCGGGTGAGTTTTAAGGTGGCTTCGACGATGATGCCCAGCGTGCCTTCGCTGCCGACGAACAAATGGCGCAGGTCATAGCCGCTGGCGTTTTTGATCAAGCCGCGATTCAAATCGAGCAGATCGCCGCGCCCGGTGATGACCTTCAAGCCGGTGACCCAATCGCGGGTCAGGCCGTAGCGCACTACCTTGATGCCGCCGGCGTTGGTGGCGATGTTGCCGCCGATGTGGCTGGAGCCGCGCGAGGCGAAATCAACCGGATAATACAAACCCCGCTCGCGGGCGAAGGTCTGTAAAGCCTCGGTGATGACCCCGGCCTGACAGGTGACGCTGCGATCCACCGGATCGAAATCCAAAATCCGGTTCATCCGCTCCAGCGAGACGACCAGTTCGCCGCGACAGGCGACCGCAGCGCCGCTCAAACCGGTGCGTCCGCCCGAGGGCACCAGCGCCAGCCGGCGGTCGTTGGCGTAACGCACCAGCTGTCGAACTTGTTCGACGTCGCCGGGCAGCACCACGGCTAGCGGATCGGGTGGGTAAAGGCGGGTCCAGTCGCGGCCGTAGCGCGCCTTGCTGTCGGCGTCGGCGCGGATGTGGGCGGGTTCGATAAAGGCGCGCAGCCCGTCGAGCAATTCGGCGGCCGCGCTCGGATTCGGTTGGGTCATCTGCGGTGGTCGATCCAAGAGAAAGAGATGGTTGCAAGCCCCTACCGGAGAGATAATAACCGCATTCTATCACCGGCTGATCGGACGCACCCATGGGCACCACATCACTCGCCAAGAGTAAAATCAAAATCCTGCTGTTGGAAGGCATTCACCCGAGCGCGGTGGAGGCGTTTCAGGCGGATGGCTACAGCACGATCGAAGCGCATCCGAAAGCCTTATCCGGGGACCGCTTGTCCGACGCGATCCGCGACGCCTACGTCGTCGGCATCCGCTCCGCCACCCAGCTGACCGCCGAGGTGCTCGAACGCGCGCCGCGGTTGATGGGCATCGGCTGCTTCTGCATCGGTACCAATCAAGTCGATCTCGACGCCGCCCAGGGGCGCGGAATTCCGGTGTTCAACGCCCCGTTTTCCAACACCCGCAGCGTGGCCGAACTGGTGCTGGCGGAAATCATTTTGCTGTTGCGGGGCATTCCCCAACGCAGCGCCATCGTCCATCGCGGCGGCTGGATCAAAACCGCCACCGGCTCCCACGAAGTCCGGGGTAAGTGTCTGGGCATCGTCGGTTACGGGCATATCGGCACCCAAGTCGGCTTGCTGGCGGAAGCCTTGGGGATGCGGGTGGCGTACCACGACATCGAAACCAAGTTGGCGTTGGGTAACGCGCAAGCGGCGCCGTCGCTCGATGCGCTGTTGGAAACCGCCGACGTGGTGACCTTGCATGTTCCGGAGACCGCGCAAACCTACCGGATGATCGGAGCCGAACAACTGGCGCGGATGAAACCCGGCGCGCATTTGATCAACGCCGCGCGCGGCACGGTCGTGGATGTCGACGCGCTGGTCGAGGCTTTGGAATCGAAGCGGTTGGCCGGGGCGGCGCTGGATGTGTTTCCGATGGAACCGAAGGCGAACGACGAGGAGTTCATCTCGCCGCTGCGCCGCTTCGACAATGTATTGCTGACCCCGCATGTCGGCGGCAGCACCGAGGAAGCCCAGCAGAATATCGGCCTGGAAGTGGCGAGCAAGCTGATCCGATACAGCAATAACGGTTCGACGGTCAGCTCGGTCAATTTTCCGGAGGTGACATTGCCCGAGCATCCCGGCAAGCACCGGCTGTTGCACATCCACCGCAACCAACCGGGCGTGCTCTCGGAACTCAACGCCATTTTTTCGGAACTGCGCATCAATGTCGCGGGCCAATATTTGCAGACCAATCCTCGAATCGGCTATGTGGTGATGGATGTGGACACGCACGGACGTTCCGAAACGCGCCAGCTCAAGCAGCGGCTCAGCGATGTGGCCGGCGCGATTCGGGTCCGAATTTTATACTGAGCGCGCGGAGGTGAGGCTTCATGTCATTACGGGATGAATTGTTAAAAGCTGGGCTCGTGCCGTCGGACCAGGCTAAAAAATTGGACTCAGAAACCCGCAAGCACGGCCACCAACTGAAAAAGAACAAAACCTTGGCGGCCGAAGACGCGGCGCGGCAGGCGGATGCGCGGCGTCATGCCGAGGCCGAAGCCGCGCGCAAGCGCGAGCAAGACCGGCAACTGAATCAAAAGCGCGAGGCGGAAAAACAACGCCGGGAGCGCGCGGCGCGCGTCCGGCAATTGATCGACAGCCACCGCCTGAACGAACCGGATGCCGAGCTGCCATACAATTTTCAGGACGGTCGATTGATCCGCTCCATTCGGGTCACGCTCCCGCAACGCAAGGCGCTGGCGATGGGCCGCATGGCGATATTGCGCGGCGATCGCGGCGAGTTCGATTTTCCCCTGGTGCTTCGGGACATTGCCCTGAAAGTGGCGGATATCCTGTCGGAGCGGGTCGTGCTGCTGTACCCAGAAAGCAGCGGCGAGGAAACGGAGGATGATTGGGGCGATTGGTAAGCAACGGAACGCGCGCCGGGGAACCGTTGTTTTTCGGTTCTTATACCATCTTCTCGGTCGCTTAAAGGGGATAGTCCACTCCTGATTTCAGGGTCTTGGGTCCAATTTTTCCAGCAAACGCTCCCGGTAGCGATCTTCCAACAATAAGTTGATGGGCTGCCGCCGGCTGGCGGCCAGTCGCAGTTGCAGTAGTTCCAAACGGACGCGAGCCCGACAGCGTTCCCCTTCCGGCAGTTGGTGCAATAACTGCTCGGCCTCTCGCAATTCCTTGCGCAAGTGCAGTTCAGGCGGCAAATAGCCGGCATTCTTCAACAGGCGATAAGCGGCGCGCAGGGTTTCCGGAACAGCCGAATTGTCATCCAATTGGAGCGGTTTGCCCTCGCCGGATAAATCGCGCAGTTCTCCGCGTTCGATGGCTTCCTGAATTCGCGTTTCAACGATGTGATCGAATAGATGCATAAATCGGGAGAATACATTCTGATTTTCAACTTAAAACGCCATGCTAACGCAAACCACGAGGTTTTTAACACTGTAAGAATAGCGGGTTGGCACGAGCGAGCGCGGCCGTTAATCTGAAAAATCACGCCAATAAGGGTGGTATTGATTCAATCGACGCATTCGAGTCTGGCCGCACCCGATTCCATTCATTGATAAAGGGTTGACGAACACGCGCCACGCTGTTGAACGTAGTGACGGATAGGTCTTTTTAAGCGGTTTGCAAAGGAGCTTTAACGACATGACAGCACTCTCTCGACTCACAGCAAAAATTCCACCTTGTCGGCCCGGACAAGCTTATCGACGACGCCTGCTGGTCTTGATCGCCCTGACCTGCTTGATCGCGCAAGGCCGCGCGCAAGAACCAGGCGTTACGCCCGCCGCGATCCGGATTGGCGGCATCATGGATTTGCAGGGCGTCTCCAGCGCGCGCGGTCAAGCGATGAAAGCCGGCATTGAAGCCGCCTTTAAAAACGAGAAAATCCAAGGACGAAGCCTGGAATTTAACGTGCTCAATGACTCCTTTCAGCCGCCATTCGCGGTGGAGGCCGCCAAAAAATTGATCGAGCAAGGCGTTTTCATCATGCTGGGCAATACCGGTACGCCGACCACCAAGGCTGTCATGCCGCTACTTGCGGAACACAAAATTCCGGCGGTCGGCTTTCCGCTCGGAGCCGCGCATTTACGTCCCGGCGTTGGCGATATAATCAATTTTCGAGCCAGCTTCGCTCAGGAAACCAGCCGGATGATCGAAACGGCATTGGCCGCCGGGGTCAAGCCCCAGGAAATCTGCGCTTATCTGCCCAGTGATTCGGGAGGCATGGACAATCTGGCGATGATTAAGACCGTGCTTGAAAAACGGCCCGACGCGGAGGGCATGATTAAAAAAATTGATCAGATTATCGCGCGGCCGGAAGGGCAAGCCGACCCTAACGGAATCGGTCCGGTCGGCTTTTACAAACGCAGTGAGCTGACCCAAGCTAGAACGGGCTATCAATCGTTAAAGCAATGGGAAAAAACCGCCAACACCCAGTGCCGGCTAGTGCTGGCCGTGGGTGGAATCAACGCCTCAACCGCCAATTTCGTGCAATATTCGAGGTATCGAGGAGAAAAATGGTGGGTGAGCGTCACCTCGCAAATCGAGGCGGCCAGCTTTATCAAAGCCCTGGCCGATTTCAAGATCGATAATGGCGTGATCATGACGCAGGTGGTGCCGCCGCTCGACTCCTCCTTGCCCATCGTCGAGGATGCCCGTAAAGCCATAGATGGCGAAATCAGCAATATATCCCTGGAAGGCTATATCGTCGGCAAGATGTTTCTGGCGATCATGCGCACTGTGAAAGGGGAGCTGACCCGAGAAAATTTCCTCAAGGCCGCGCGCGGCCGCGCCTTCGATCTCGGCGGGTTGCCGCTCGATTTTAGCAACGACAATCAAGGCTCGGATTTAATCCAATTCCAGGTGCTTGAAGGGGGGGTTCTCAAAACCCGGTCGGCGGAGCAAATTCAAAAAGTATTTCAGTGATGGGGTCGTGACGACGAAGGTCGAGCCTTTGTAATAACGACGGTATTGATTGACCGCGCCGGCGGCGGGTGTTTCCGCCGGCGCGGTCAAATTCCATCGCCGTGACCGCCCCAATGCATGGGGGTCGCGGCTTCGGCATTGTCTTGCAAAAACACGCGCAATTGCCGGGGTTTGACGAAGACCACATCGCCGGCTTTCAGCGGATCGGCGGCATAGCGCTCGCGGGTCATTTCGACTTCGGCGGTTTCGCCGCCCGGCATTTGCAGCAATTCCAGCCGCACCAGCGAGCCGAGAATCGACACCCGGCTGACGGTCGCGGTCAAGGTGGTGTCCCGGTCTTCCGGCTCCCGCAACAGATCGATGTCGTGCGGCCTGACGTAGGCCAAGGCCGGCGCGTGTTTCGCGTCCTGATATTCCGGAGCCCGCAAGCGCAACCCGCCCAGGCGCACCCAGCCGGAATGGGCCCGGCCGTGAAACAGATTGATATGGCCGAGAAACTGATAGACAAACGGCGTGGCCGGCGCGTCGTAGACTTGTTCTGGGGTGCCGATTTGTTCGATGCGGCCGTGATTCATCACCACGATCTGATCGGCCACTTCCAGGGCTTCTTCCTGATCGTGAGTGACGAACACGCTGGTAACGTGCAGTTCGTCGTGGAGGCGGCGCAGCCAGCGGCGCAATTCCTTGCGCACCTTGGTGTCGAGCGCGCCGAACGGTTCGTCGAGCAACAATACCTGCGGCTCGACCGCCAGCGCCCGCGCCAGCGCCACCCGCTGGCGCTGACCGCCGGACAACTGCGACGGGTAACGGCCGGCCAGGGATTCCAGTTGGATCAGACTCAACAATTCTTCGACCTTGGCGCGAATCCGGGCTTCGACGGGCCGGCTGGCGCGCGGGCGCACCCGCAGGCCAAACGCGATGTTCTCAAACACCGTCATGTGCTGAAACAAGGCGTAATGCTGGAATACGAAACCGACCTGGCGGTCGCGCACGTGCCGGCTGGTGGTTTCCTCGCCACCGAAAAAAATGGTGCCGCGATCGGCGGTTTCCAGGCCGGCGATGATGCGCAGCAGCGTGGTTTTACCGCATCCGGACGGACCGAGCAGGGCGACCAGTTGGCCGGCCGGAATCGTCAGGTTGATATCGTCGAGCGCGGTGAAAGCCCCAAAGTGCTTGTGCAAGCCTTGAATCTCGATACTCATGCGGTTTCTCGGGAGGGGGAGGGGCGACGCTGGCGCAAGGCGCGGCGCTCGATTAAAGCCTTGATCGCCAGAATCACCAAGGCGAACAACGTCAGCAGCGAGGCGCAGGCGAAGGCGGCGGCAAACTGGTATTCGTTGTAGAGAATTTCAACGTGCAACGGCAAGGTGTTGGTCAGGCCGCGGACGTGACCGGACACCACCGACACCGCGCCGAATTCGCCCAGGGCCCGCGCCGTGCACAGCACCACCCCGTATAACAAGCCCCACTTGATGTTGGGGAGGGTGATGCGCCAAAACGTCACCCAACCCCCCGCGCCGAGCACCAGGGCCGCTTCTTCCTGCTCGCTGCCCTGCGCCTGCATCAAGGGGATCAACTCGCGGGCGATAAACGGCACGGTGACGAAGAGGGTGGCCAGCACGATGCCGGGCACGGCGAAAATGATCTTGAGATCCCGCTCCTGCAGCCACGGCCCAAACCAGCCCTGCGCGCCAAACAACAGCACGAACAGCAAGCCGGCGATCACCGGCGAGACCGCGAACGGCAAATCGATCAGGGTCACCAGCACGCTCTTGCCGCGAAATTCGAATTTGGCGATGGCCCAGGCCGCCGCGAGGCCAAACAGCATGTTGAGGGGAACGGCGCAGGCGGCGGCGAGCAAGGTCAGACGGATCGCCTCCAGCGCGTAGGGGTCCGCAATGGCGGCCCAGTAGACGCCGGCGCCCTTGCGGAGGGCTTCATAAAAGACCGCCGCCAGCGGTATGACTAAAAACAGCAGCAGAAACAGCAGCGCCGCGGCCAGCAACAGGCCGCGCACGAGCGGCGGTTCGGTGACGGCGGCCGGAGCGGGTCGGGTCGAATGAGCTTTCATGCGTCGGTCAAACCTGCCGTAGGCGGCTCCAGCGTTGGAGCAAATTAATCAGGAGCAGCAGGATGAAGGAAATGACCAACATCACCACCGAAACCGCCGCCGCGCCCCGGTAGTCGTATTGTTCCAATTTGCCGACGATCAACAGCGGAGTGATTTCCGACACCATCGGCAAGTTGCCGGCGATGAAGATCACGGAACCGTATTCGCCGATGGCGCGGGCGAAGGCCAGCGTAAAACCGGTCAGCAGCGCCGGACGGATCGCCGGAAAGATGATCCGCCGAAAAATCTGCCAGCGCCCGGCCCCCAAACTGGCGGCGGCTTCCTCGACCTCCGATTCCAAATCCTCCAACACCGGTTGGACGGTGCGGACCACGAACGGCAGGCTGATAAAGACCAAGGCCACGACGATCCCCAGAGGCGTAAACGCGACTTTGACGTCGAGCGGTTTGAGGAACTGGCCGATCCAACCGTTATTGGAATACAGCGTGGTGAGGGTGATGCCGGCCACGGCGGTCGGCAGGGCGAAGGGTAAATCGACCAGCGCGTCCACCAGCCGCTTGCCGGGAAAGCGATAACGGACCAGCACCCAAGCCACAATCAGGCCAAACGCGGTGTTGATGGCGGCGGCCAGGAACGCGGCGCCAAAGGTCAGCCGATACGAGGCGACCACGCGCGGCGAGAGCACGATCTCCCAAAACTCTTTTCCGCTGAGTTGGAAGGCTTTCAAAAACGCCATGGCCAGCGGAATGAGGACGACCAGGCTCAGATAGCCGACCGCCAACCCGAGCGTCAAGCCGAAGCCGGGGAGCACGCTGGGTTGCCGCAGCCGCGGGCTCACAAGCGCCCGCCCGCGGTGCCTTGGCGCAACGGTTGCGTTCTCGGTAAGCGCTTTTCAAGGGTGAAAATAAGGCCCAAATTTTGATCCCAGGTGAGAAATGGCTAAAACCGATCCGCCGCGACCGATCCGCTGGAAAGGTCGCGACTATAAGCATAAGGTTAAAGAAGAAAAAAGAATATTTAACGATATTTATATAATCTTTTTCTTACATCGCGTCTCACGCTTGCGGTTCCAGCACCAAGCTAAAGACGGTAACCGCCCAGCCTTCCATGGTGAAATCGTCGCCGCTGGCGACCACCCGCTCGCCGGCGGCGCGTTGCGGCTGCGCGGTATCCAGCAGGCAGCGCCATTGGCCGCCGGACACGGCGGGCATGTGAAAGGGCAGGGCGGCGGGACCGGCGTTGAAGATGACCAGCAGGGTGTCGTCGGTTTCCGGATAGCCGTCGGGCGTGAAGTAGTCTCCGGCGTCGCCGGCCAGCAACATGCCGAAGCAGCGCGCCTTGGGTTCTTGCCAGTGGTAGTCGCTCAAGGCGCCGCCGCCGGGGCTGATCCAGTCGATGTCGCGCAACTGGGTGTTTTTCGAAAGCTTGTTGCCGTGCAGGAACAGCGGTCGGCGCAGCACTGGATGGTCGCGGCGCAGGCTGATCAGGCGGCAAACGAAATCCCGAAACTCTTGTTCTTCCGCCGGAAGCTCGCGCCAGTTGATCCAGTTAATGCCGTTGTCCTGACAGTAGGCGTTGTTGTTGCCGTTCTGGCTGCGGCCGAATTCATCGCCGGCCAGCAACATCGGCGTGCCTTGCGACAGCAGCAGCGTCGCCAGCATGTTGCGGCGCTGGCGGCGGCGGAGTTGCTGGATCGCGGTGTCCGAAGTCGGACCCTCGACGCCGTGGTTGTTGCTGAAGTTGTAGGGATGGCCGTCGCGGTTTTGCTCGCCGTTAGCTTCGTTGTGGCGTTCGTTGTAGCTGACCAGGTCGGCCAGGGTGAAACCGTCGTGACTGGCGACGTAATTGACCGAAGACCAGGGACGGCGGCAGTCGTGCTCGAACAGATCGCTGGACGCCAACAGGTTGGGAGCGAGTTTTGACAGCATGCCGTCATCGCCGCGCCAAAACCGGCGGGTGGTGTCGCGGAAGCGGTCGTTCCATTCGGCGGTGCCGGCGGGGAAGCCGCCGAGCTGGTAGCCGCCCGGACCGATATCCCACGGCTCGGCGATCACCTTGACGCCGGCGAAGGCGGGTTCCTGCCGGATGGCGTCGAAAAAGCCGCCCATGCGGTCGTAGCCGTATTCCTCGCGGCCCAGCGTCACCGCCAGATCGAAGCGGAAGCCGTCCACGTGCATTTCATCGACCCAGTAGCGCAAGCTGTCCATCACCATCTGCAAGACGCGGGGATGGGTCAGGTTCAGCGTGTTGCCGCAGCCGGTGTCGTTGATGTAACAGCGGCGGTCGTGCGGCTGCAGCCGGTAGTAGGAGGCGTTGTCGATGCCGCGGAAGCTGAGCGTCGGACCCAGTTCGTTGCCCTCGGCGGTATGGTTGTAGACCACATCCAGCAGCACCTCGATGCCGGATTCGTGCAGGCGCTTGACCATGGTCTTGAATTCGGCCAGTTCGCCGCTGCTGAGGTAGCGGGGTTCGGGAGCGAAAAAGCCGATGGTGTTGTAGCCCCAGTAGTTGCGCAACCCGCGGTCGGTCAGAAATCGGTCGTCCACGAAGGCGTGAACCGGCATCATCTCGACGGAGGTCACGCCGAGCGCCTTGAGGTATTTAATGATTTCAGGGTGCGAGAGGCCGGCGAAGGTCCCGCGCAGGTGGTGGGGCATCCCCTCGTACTGGATGGTGAAACCCCGGACGTGGGTTTCGTAGATCAGGGTTTTCGACCAGGGGATTTCGGGCGGCATGTCGCCTTCCCAATTGAAGCCGGCGTCCACGACTACACATTTTAGCATTTCGCGGCTGTTGTCGCGGTTGTCGAAGGACAGGTCGGCCTTGGGGTCGCCCACCCGATAGCCGCAATGTTCGTCGCGCAGGTGCAAAACGCCGTAAAACTGGCGCGCATAAGGATCGAGCAGCAATTTGTGGTGGTTGAAGCGGTGGCCGAGTTGGGGTTGATAAGGTCCGGAAACGCGGTAGCCGTACAGCGTGCCCGGCCACAGGCCCGGAATGTAGCCATGCCAGACTTGATCGGTGTTTTCAGGCAGCGTCAGGCGTTCGATTTCGCGTTGTCCCGACGGATCGAACAGACACACTTCGACTTTTTCAGCGTGTTCGGAAAAGAGGGCGAAATTGACCCCCTTGCCGTCCCATGTCGCACCGAGCGGATACGCTTTGCCTGGCCATACACGAGCGCGTGATAACATTGACTTGGGCTCCTGAGCGAGCGGATTTTTAGAATTCGGAAAAAACTGAGCTCAAACTATAGCGCGTGGCGATCCATAAAACCGCGCCCTGAAAGGCGATAGCGCTTTTTGATATAAAATTCAATAGCTAAAGCGGTAATCAGACGTCATTTCTTCTTTTTATATCATCATCAAGATTCGGATGTCCCTAGCGGTAAGCTCCGCGGTAGCGATGAATGCGCACAGAGGGTAGCAAAGGCTCGTCCTCGATCCGGACATCGGCTCGTCGCAAGCGGGGGGCAAGCGGCGGTTCGTGGGCGACCGGAACGAATTCGGGTAACGGTTGGCCGGGCTGTAAAGGCACCAAAATCGGCAGGGGCGCTTGCATTAGCCGGCGGCGCACCCCGGAACCCCCGTACGCCGTAAAAACGAGGTTGGCCCGCAGATGGGGGCAGACGCCGCGCACCCGGGCCAGCATCTCATCGTCGCGCAGCTGCGCCAGCCGCTGTAATTCCAAAAGGATTTGTGGAGTTTCGGCCCGTTGTTCCAACAGCCGCCGGGCGGCGGCCAAGCTGGTGCGTTGGATCACGCGGCCCTGTTTGGACCAAGTAAAGCCAATTTTGAGCGGACGCTGGTCGAGCAGGGGGATATGTCGGTAGGCCTGCTTGAGGTTCAAACGAGCGACGCCCATGCGCCGCATCGCGACGGCCAGATTGTCCTGGCGGCGGTGGAGGTCGGCCATCACCTCGCGGCGTTCGAGCCGCTCGAGCGCTTTGAGGGCCAGCACGGCGGCCTTGAATCGATCCTTAACGGCGTTGCAGGCGCGCGCGGCGGCGAGAGTGTCGTCGCTGGCCCCGACGATGCCGGGGCAGGTGAGGGTTTCTCGGCCGTCCCGCACGTCTTCATACCAAAGCGCGCGATACAGTTGGATCGCCTTGAGCCGCATGTCCAAACCCTCGGCGATTTCAGCCTCGGTGCGCGACACCCAAACCGCCAAGGCGATGTCCCGTCTGACGCGGGTCGAGCACTCATCCAAGCGTTCGATCAGATTTTCGTAACTTTCAAATAATTCGGTCCTTAGAGCGAGCGGGGATCGGAACGGATCAGACATGACGGTTCCTCTGTACAGGTTTTTTATTATATCATCATCTTCAATAATCCCCAACCCTCACCGCACCGGGAGCTCCAAACCCTCAAATAGACCCTCAACCTCAACCGAGGACTGCAAGCGCTCGGCATCGCGCACCCGGTCCCGTCGCAGGTGCTCTGAAAACAACTCGATGAAGTCGTACATATAACGCCTTAAAAACATCCCGCGCCTGAACCCGAGCTTGACCACGTTCGCCGCGAACAAGTGGCTGGCGTCCAAACGGACCAAGTCGCCGTCTTGCAAGGGATCGTAAGCCATGTACGCCACGATGCCGATGCCCATTCCCAAACGAACGTAGGTTTTGATCACATCCGCGTCAGTCGCGGTAAACACCACGCTCGGCTTCAGATGGACGCCACGGAATGCCTCATCCAATTGCGAACGGCCGGTAAAGCCAAACACGTAGGTAACCAAGGGATAGCGCGCCACATCGTGCAAGGTCAGGCGCTCGATTTGGGTCAAGGGATGATCGCGCGGCACCAACACGCAGCGATGCCACACGTAACAGGGCATCATGATGAGATCGTCAAACAGCTCCAAAGACTCCGTGGCGATGGCAAAATCGACCTCGCCGGAACGCACCAGTTCGGCGATCTGCGCCGGCGAGCCTTGATGGACCTGCAAGTTGACCGCCGGATAGCGCTCTCGAAAGGTTTTAATAACCGAGGGGAGGGCATAGCGAGCCTGAGTGTGGGTGGTGGCCAGCGACAAGCTGCCCCGGCGGTCGTCGCGGTATTCCTCGGCCAGAATCTGAATGTTGTTCACCTCGCGCAAGATGCTCTCCGCCTTGAGAATGATTTGTTGGCCGATCGGAGTCATCTCGGTCAGGTGCTTGCCGTTGCGACTGAACAATTCGACGCCCAATTCTTCCTCAAGCAACCGCAACTGTTTGCTGATGCCAGGCTGCGAGGTGTAAAGACTCTCGGCGGCGGCGGAAATGTTGAGGTTGTTACGGACTATCGCCGTCAGGTAGCGCAACTGTTGCAACTTCATAGGCGATCGCTCCAACTGGAAAAGCGCATCGATTCAGCCATCGTCGTAGTCGCTAACAAGTTCAAACCGCTCCGGAACCAGGACGATGCCGGTGAGCGGCGGCAGGTTCAACAGCAGGGAATACGGCTGGCCCATGTGAAAAACCGCAAGCGCCTGGAGCTCACCGTTGAGCGCGCCGCCGCCGCCGTAACGCGGCGCGTCGGAATTCAAGGCTTCCCGGTAAAGCCCGGGCAGGGGCACGCCGACGCGGTAATCGACCCGAGCCGTCGCGGCAAAATTGAACACGACAACGGCCAGCTGTCGGTCGCCGCCTCGGCGCAAATACACGATCACCGACTGCGCGGGGTCATGGCAATCCAGCCACTCGAAGCCTTCTTGGGAAAATTCGTGCGCGTGCAGGCTGGGTTGGGAACGATACAGCCTATTGAGATCGCGGATCAGCTTCTGAACACCGCGATGCTCCAAGCGCTCCAGCAGCTCCCAATCGAGCGACCGCGCGAAATCCCATTCTTTATCCTGTGCGATCTCATTGCCCATGAAAAGAAATTTCTTGCCGGGGTAGGTCCACAGATAAACGTAGAGCAGGCGCAAGTTGGCGAAATGCTGGCAGCGGTCGCCCGGCATCCGCGCCAGCAACGAGCCTTTGCCGTGCACCACCTCGTCGTGCGACAGCGGCAACAGGAAATTTTCAGTGAAAGCGTATAACAGTCCGAAAGTCAACAATTCCTGATGGTGGCGGCGCAAAGCGGGATCGAGCATCAGATATTCCAGGGTGTCGTGCATCCAGCCCATATTCCATTTCATGCCGAAGCCGAGTCCTCCCATCCACGACGGGCGGGTGACCATGGGCCACGCGGTGGATTCCTCGGCGATCATCAGCACGTTTTGATAGCGGCGATGGATAACTTCATTCAACTCGCGCAGGAAGGTGATCGCTTCCAGATTTTCGTTCCCGCCAAACGGGTTGGGGGCCCACTCGCCGGAGCCGCGCGCATAATCGAGATACAGCATTGAGGCGACGGCATCCACCCGCAGGCCGTCCAGATGAAATTCCTCAAGCCAAAAACAGGCGCTCGCCAACAAGAAATTCTTGACCTGCGTGCGGGTGTAGTTGAACACCAGCGTGCCCCAGCCGCGATGCTCGCGCCGGGTCGGATCCTCGTACTCGTACAGATGGGTGCCATCGAAACAAGCCAGACCGTGCGCGTCCTTGGGAAAATGGCCGGGCACCCAATCCAAAATCACGCCGATGCCGGCCTGATGGCAGTAATCGACAAACCAGCGAAAATCGTTCGCCCCGCCGTGGCGGCTGGTGGGGGCGAAGTAGCCGGTGGTTTGATAGCCCCAGGAATCATCCAAGGGATGTTCGGTGACCGGCATCAGCTCGAGATGGGTAAACCCCAGCGAGCTGGCGTAAGCGACCAACCGCCGGGCTAATTCCTGATAGGATAGATAATCGCCGGATGCATCCCGCTGCCACGAACCCAGATGCACCTCATAGACCGACAAGGCCGCCTGGGACCAGTTTTGACGCCGCCGCGACATCCAGACTTCATCCCGCCACGAGTAGGCGGCGTTATCGGCCACGACCGAGCAGATCGCGGGCCGGCGTTCGAAAGAACGGCCGTAGGGATCGCTCTTGCGCAACACGTGCCCGGTTCCCCTCACCAAGATTTCAAACTGGTAGGACGCGCCCGCCGCGAGCTCGGGTATGAACAGCTCCCAGACGTGACCGCGCCGGCGCAAGGGGTGACAAAGGCCCTGCCAGGCGTTGAAATCCCCCACCACGCTGACCCGTTCGGCGTTTGGAGCCCAGACTGAAAACAAGACGCCGGCGACGCCATCCACCAGCCGCGGGTGCGCGCCCAGCATCCGGTAGGCGTGCAGGTGGCGGCCCTCGTTGAACAAATGCAAATCGTACAGCGTCAACTGCGGCGGGAAAGTATAAGGATCGCGCATCGTATAGGCGCGCCCTTCGGCGTCGGTCCAGGCCAGGCGATAATGCGGGTCCAGCGCGCCGGCCGTTCCTTGCCATTCAAAAAGGTCGGTTTCCTCCAGTCGCTTGAGAGGCTGACCGGTATCGGCCAGGCGAAACTGGCGGGCGCCCGGCCAGAAGGCGCGGATCATGATCCGCGCGCCGCGACCGTGGCGGCCGAGCACCTGAAAGGGATCGGGATGGCGCCCCTCGGCCAACAGCGCTGCCGCAACGAGCAGTTCGTCCCGAGACGCGGACGGATCAGCGGGATCGAAATTTGAGCGATCGCCGTCGCGGCCGGATTCGGTCATGAGAAACGTCGGCCCTCCCAGCCGCGGGGGCGCTCGGAACGACCGGCGCGGACGCTGTGAGTGGCAATAAGCTGCATCCGGGACCTACTATATACCGAGTAGACGGGTCGAGGCTGGAATCCGGATCGCGCCGGAGCAGCCGACACCTGAAAAAATGGGCTGCGGGCGCCAGCGCCTGAAGCCGAGGATTGGAAAATCATAGCAAAGAGGGATATCAAACGCATGAGCGCCGCCACCACTTCGCGTTTCGTCAGCCGGTTGACCCGGCAAACCCTCGCGCTGATCTTGGCGGGCGGCCGCGGCAGCCGGCTCAAGCACCTCACCCTGTGGCGGGCCAAACCGGCCACGCCGTTCGGCGGGAAATACCGGATCATCGACTTCCCGCTCTCCAATTGCATCAATTCGGGCATTCGGCGAGTGTGCGTGCTGACCCAGTATAAGGCGCATTCCCTGATCCAGCACATCCAACGCGGTTGGGGCTTTCTGCGGGGTGAATTCGGCGAGTTCGTGGAACTGTTGCCAGCCCAACAGCGGATCGACGACAGCTCCTGGTATCGGGGCACCGCCGACGCCGTCTATCAAAATATGGACATTATCCGGATGCACGAGCCCGATTTCGTGTTGATTCTGGCCGGCGACCATATTTATAAAATGGATTATGGCCCGATGTTGGCCCGCCACGTCGAAAGCAAGGCGGATGTGACGGTAGGCAGCGTCGAGGTCCCGCGCGAACGGGCTTGCGAGTTCGGAGTGCTGACGGTCAACGACGCCAACGAGGTCACCGGCTTTACTGAAAAACCCCAGAATCCGGAAAGCTTGCCCGGCCGTGAAGACGTGGCGCTGGCCTCAATGGGCATTTACGTCTTTAACACCCAATTTCTGTTCAAGCAGTTGATTGAGGACGCGGAAGCGGCGCAATCCAGCCACGACTTCGCCAAGGATCTTTTGCCGTCGTTGATCGGACGCCAGCGGATCGTGAGCTATCCGTTCCGCGACGTTCAAACCAAGTCGCAGAGTTACTGGCGGGACGTCGGCACCGTGGACGCTTTTTTTAAGGCCAACATGGAACTGGTGGAAGTCGACCCCGAACTGAACCTCTACGACGAGCACTGGCCGATCTGGACCTATCTGAATCAAGCGCCGCCGGCCAAGTTTGTGTTCGACGACGAAGGCCGTCGGGGCATGGCGGTGGATTCGATGATCGCGGAGGGCTGCATCATTTCCGGCGGTTACGTGAATCATTCGCTACTCTTTTCGGGGGTGCAGGTCCATTCCTACGTGCAGGTGAAGGATGCAGTGGTGTTGCCGGGCGTCGATATCGGCCGTTACTGTCAGATCAACAAAGCGATTATCGACCGGGCTTGCGTGATTCCGCCCGGCACGGTGATCGGCCAGCATCCGGAGGAAGACGCGCGCCGCTTTTACCGCACCGAAAAAGGCGTGGTGCTGGTCACCCGCGAAATGTTGGGCCAGGAATTGCCGCGCGCGCGTTAAGCACGCGCTGGAATGTTGCAATGGACGAGGCGGCTTATCGCGCGTTTGCTCGAAAACCGATCCCGATCCAGCCATACCGTTGATGCTTTTTTCCACGCATAATCCGTCACTGCTCACCCATCCACCAGGAGTTTTCACGCATGAGCCAAGGCTCGCCCCTCGATACACGGCGCGCGGGATTGCTGTTGCACCCGACTTCGCTTCCCGGAGGTTACGAAAACGGCGATTTGGGACCAGAAGCTTATCGCTTCGTGGAATTCATGGCCGCCTGCGGCTTTACGGTCTGGCAGACGCTGCCCCTGACGCCGCCGCACGCCGATTTATCGCCTTACGCGGCGCAATCGGTCCACGCCGGCAACCCGCGTCTGATCGCCTTGGAACCGCTGGTCGAAGCCGGTTGGCTCTCTGCGGACGGCGGACCGCAACCGGGAGAGGACGGCTGGCGCTACCGGCAGCGGCGGTTGAACGAGGCGCGCCAGGGGTTCCAACAGGCGGCTTGGATTCAGGGCGAATACGAGGAATTTTTACGCCAGCGAGGGGATTGGTTGGAGGATTACGCGCTGTATCAGGCGATCCGCAACCATCGCCAGCAGGCCGCGTGGTTCGACTGGCCGCCGGAGTTGCGCGACCGCCACCCCGAAGCGCTGGCGGCCGTGCGGGCGCAATTCGGCGAGGCGATGGCGCAATGCCGGTTCGAGCAATTTTTGTTCTATCGCCAGTGGGCGGAGCTCAAGCGCTACGCCAACGCGCGCGGCATTTTGATTTTCGGCGATATTCCCTTGTTCGTCGGCTACGACAGCGCCGATGTGTGGGCGCGGCGCGACTGTTTTCTCTTGAACGAGGAAGGGCGGCCGGAGGTGGTCGCGGGCGTGCCGCCGGATTATTTTTCGGAAACCGGCCAGCTGTGGGGCAACCCCCATTACGCTTGGGAGGCGATGAAAGCGGATGGCTTTCAATGGTGGAAGGCGCGCATCCGCACCCAGTTGAGCCAATTTGACCTACTGCGGATCGATCATTTTCGCGGCTTGGAATCCTATTGGGAAATCCCGGCCGACGCCGAGACCGCCGTGGCGGGCCGGTGGGTGGCGGCTCCGGGGGACGAACTGTTTCACGCCCTGCGGGCGGAATTCGGCCGCTTGCCGCTGGTGGCGGAAGACCTCGGCATCATCACCCCCGAGGTGGAAGCCTTGCGCGACGCCCACGGCTTGCCGGGCATGAAGGTGCTGCACTTCGCCTTCGGCGGCGACGCGGAAAATCTGTATCTGCCCCACCATCACCTCCACAATTCGGTGGTCTATACCGGAACGCACGACAACAACACCACCTTGGGCTGGCTGGAGGAATTGGACGAACCGACCCGTGATCACCTGTTCGAGTATTTGGGCGGCGACCCGGCGCGGATGCCGGAGCTGTTGGTGCGGACGGCGCTGGCCTCGGTGGCGCGGCTGGCGGTGGTGCCGCTGCAGGACGTGCTGGCGCTGGGCGGCGAGGACCGGATGAACCAGCCGGGCGTGGCCGATGGCAACTGGCGCTGGCGGTTTCGCTGGGATCAAGTCGGGTCGGGCGTCGCCGGCCATTACCGCCATCTGTTGAGCTTGTACGGGCGAATTTGAATGCGCATCGAAGCCGACCTCAAGCTGGGGTTCAAGGATGTCTTGATCCGGCCGAAACGTTCGACCTTGGGCAGCCGCTCGCAGGTGAGCCTGGAGCGCACCTTCAAGTTCCGCCACAGCCGCCGGACCTGGACCGGCATCCCGATCATGGCGGCCAACATGGACAGCGTCGGCACTTTCGAGATGGCGAAAGCGCTGGCGGAACTCGGGCTGTTCACGGCGGCGCGCAAGCACTACACCCCGCAGGAGTGGGACGCTTTCATCGTTTCCATCGCCGACCCCCGCCAGCTGGCTCACGTGGCGGTCAGCACGGGCATTCTCGACAGCGATCTGGCCAAGCTGCATCGAATCCTGGAACGCCATCCCGAACTGTCGTTCATTTGCATGGACGTGGCGAACGGCTACTCGGAGTATTTCGTCGAGCAAATCGGCAAGGTGCGAGCCCGCCATCCCGAGCGCGTCATCATGGCGGGCAACGTGGTCACCGGCGAGATGGTCGAACAGCTGCTGCTGTCGGGCGCGGACATCGTCAAGGTCGGCATCGGGCCGGGCTCGGTCTGCACCACGCGGGTCAAAACCGGAGTCGGCTACCCGCAGCTATCGGCGATCATCGAATGCGCCGACGCCGCCCACGGCTTGTCCGGCCAGATCATTTCGGACGGCGGCTGCACCTGCGCCGGCGATGTCGCCAAGGCGTTCGGCGCGGGGGCGGATTTCGTGATGCTGGGCGGCATGCTGGCCGGGCACGACGAAGGCGGCGGCGAACTCCTGGAGCGGGACGGCCAGCGGTTCGTGCGGTTTTACGGGATGAGCTCGCGCACGGCGATGGAAAAATACAGCGGCGGGGTGGCGGACTATCGCGCCTCCGAAGGCAAGACCGTCACCGTGCCTTATCGCGGGCCGGTGGCGGCAACGATCCAGGATATCCTCGGAGGGTTGCGCTCGGCCTGCACCTACGTGGGGGCCAGCCAGTTGAAGGAACTGACCAAGCGCACCACCTTCGTGCGGGTGGCCGAGCAACACAATCCGATTTTTGACTCCCAAGCGAGCGGCTCATGACCCTGTCGCCCGCCGATCTTTGGAAGCGCCTGAGCGCGGTTCGCGAACGAGCGCCGCTGGTGCACAACATCACCAATTTCGTGGTGATGAACAACACGGCGAACGCTTTGCTGGCGCTCGGCGCGTCGCCGGCGATGGTCCATTCCAGCGACGAGGTGGAAGATTTCGTCGCCATCAGCCAGGCGTTGGTCATCAACATCGGAACCCTGTATTCGGAGCAGATCGCCGCCTGCAAACTGGCGGCGGCCAAGGCCAAGGCGGCCGGCGTGCCCTGGATTCTCGATCCGGTGGGCGCGGGTGCGACTCCGTACCGGCGCGCGGCGGCGGCGGCGCTGGCGGGACTGGGTCCGGACGTGATTCGCGGCAACGCCTCGGAAATTCTGACGCTGGCGCTGGAACAGGGTCAGGGTAAGGGGGTGGACAGCACGCAGGGCTCGGACGCGGCGCTGGAGGCGGCGCGGCGGCTGGCCGAGCGCGGCCGGTCCACGGTCGCGATTACGGGAGCGGTGGACTACGTGACCGACGGACGGCGGGCGGTCGCCATCGAGAACGGCCACCCGTTGATGGCGCGCGTCACCGGGCTAGGGTGTTCGGCGACGGCGGTCATCGGCGCGTTTCTGGCGGTGGAGCCGGATGCTTTTACAGCGGCGGCGGCGGCGCTGGCGGTGTTTGGCGTGGCCGGCGAACTGGCGGCGGCGGATGCGACGGGCCCTGGCTCCTTGCAAGTCGCGTTGTTGGACCGGCTTTACGGATTGACCGAACGCCAGTTCGGCGAAGTTTGCCGTTGCCGGATTATTAGAGCCTATCCGAAAATCTTAATTGAGAGGTAGTTGATTAAATGGAGTCTT